>Ga0256404_1001034_pt1 | contig 70231 bp, 60 predicted proteins | sample RumenRJG_01DNA_FD_185990 | JGI IMG/M metagenome (GOLD analysis project Ga0256404, IMG submission 185990) | Bovine rumen microbial communities from Lethbridge, Alberta, Canada - RJG_01 | ecosystem: Host-associated > Mammals > Digestive system > Stomach > Rumen | place: Canada: Alberta | collected... | reverse complement strand
TGTAAGAATATAGATACAAATCCACAGTGCTTATAAATTATATCATCAATGGCCGTAGATGATATCATTCTTAATTCGGCTAGAAAGGAAAAATACTCAATTCTAACCTTAAATTGAGTATACGTGTTTATATGAACGTTAGAGAACTAGACATGATTAAAGTCATGAAAGACAATAAGATTGATGATCAGCGTATGTTAGCTGATAGACTTAATATTTCTTTAGGTGCTGTAAATAAAAGTATTAATGAATTAAAGAAAGATGGCTATATTACTGAGAATTATGAGTTAACGGATCAATCATTAGCTTTATTTAAGGAAGTGAAAAGTGCCATTATTCTCGCAGCAGGCTATGGTATGAGAATGGTACCAATTAATACTGAATTACCAAAAGGACTTCTAGAAGTCTATGGTGAACCTTTAATTGAGAGATTGATTAAACAACTCCATGAAGCGGATATTAAAGATATCTATGTTGTTGTAGGCTTTATGAAAGAAAAATATGAATACTTGATTGATGAATATCAGGTTAAATTGATTGTCAATAGTGAATATGCAACTAAGAATAATATGTATTCGCTTAAGAGTGCAATCAAATATCTTGATTCATCCTACATTGTCCCTTGTGATCTATACTGCAAGGAGAATCCATTTCATCATAGTGAACTCTATCCATGGTATATGATGGTTAATCGTCCAAGCCATCATAGCAACGTCAGAGTCAATAGAAATAGAGAACTCGTTGTATCAAAAGATGGTGAAAGAATGGTTGGTATTGCTTATCTAGATCATGATGCTTCTCAAAAGGTAAAAGATAGAATCAATCACATGATTAATCATGAAGAATATGATAGTGCTTTTTGGGAAGAAGCTCTTCAAGACAAAGATAAACTCGATATTTATGCAAAAGTAGTCAAAGATGAGGATTATATTGAAATCAATACATATGAACAGCTAAGAGAACTTGATGAGAACTCCAATCAATTAAAGACAGAGGCGATTGAAGTGATTGAAAAAGTATTTGATGCTAGTGCAGATGAGATTGTCAATATCAAGGTATTGAAAAAAGGTATGACTAATAGATCATTCATGTTTAAATGTAAAGGGCAAAAGTATATTATGCGTATCCCAGGAGAAGGAACTGATCAACTCATTAATCGTCGTGAAGAGGCTGATGTCTATCATGCTATTTCTGGAAAAGGATTATGTGATGACCCTGTGTATATAAATCCAGAAAATGGTTATAAGATTACAAAGTTCTTAGAAGGTGTACGTGAATGTGATCCATGTAATGATGATGACTTGCATACATGCATGACGCTTCTAAAGAAATTCCATGACATGAAGCTTAAAGTGAATCATGTGTTTGATATATTTGAAAAGATTGATTTCTATGAATCGTTATGGAATGTTCCATCTATGTATAGGGACTATACAAAGACAAAAGAAAATGTCTTTAAAATGAAAGCATATGTAGATCAACATAAACATCAATATGTGTTAACACATATTGATGCCGTTCCAGATAACTTCCTATTCTACAAAGATAGTGAAGGACAAGAAAAACTTCAGTTGACAGACTGGGAATATGCATCATTGCAGGATAATCGTGTTGATATTGCGATGTTCTCTATCTACTCACTCTATGAAAAGAAACAGATAGATCATTTAATCGATATCTACTTTAATGGAAAACAGACACAAGAAGATATTTGTATCATTTATTGTTATATTGCGATGTCTGGATTGTTATGGTCAAACTGGTGTGAATATAAAGCACAGCTTGGTGTAGAGTTTGGTGAATATTCACTTGCTCAGTATCGCTATGCGAAAGATTATTACAAGTATGCATGTGCACTAATGGGGGAAGAAAATGTTTAAAGTTGATAATGCAATCATCATGGCAGCAGGTACATCTTCACGCTTTGCTCCATTGTCCTATGAGAAGCCTAAAGGCCTTGTAGAAGTAAAGGGGGAAATACTTGTAGAAAGACAAATACGTCAGCTAAGAGAAGCTGGCATTGAAGATATTGTGCTAATTACAGGCTATAAGGCTGAAATGTATGATTACTTGAAGAAGAAATTCCATATTACATTGGTTCATAATCCTGATTATCTTGTGCGTAATAATAATTCGTCTATACATGTTGTGAAGGATTTCCTTCACAACAGCTATGTATGTTCCGTGGATAATTACTTCAAAGACAATCCTTTTGAAGCTTATGTAGATGACAGCTATTATGCAGCGCAATATGCGAATGGCGAAACAAAAGAATGGGTGTTAACAGAAGATCAAGATGGCTATATCGATTCAGTAACTGTCGGTGGAAAAGATGCTTGGTATATGATGGGACATACATTCTGGAGTGAAACATATAGTCAAGAGTTTATTGAAATATTAGAATCTATCTATGATGATGAGAAGACAAAAGATATGCTTTGGGAAGATATCTATATGGAACATCTAGATACGTTAAAAATGAAAATAAGAAAGTATCCGAAAGATGAAATATTTGAGTTTGATACACTGGATGAATTAAGACAATTTGATTCAAGCTATATCACCAACACAAGATCACATATTCTCAAAGATATAGCTTCAATGCTCAATATTACTGAAAAAGACATTGTTGATATTCAAACAATTAAGGATGAGACAAATGAAGCTGTTGGCTGTCAATTCAATGCATATGATAAAAGATATCAATACTTATATGGGGAAAATGAGGTGACATTATTATGATTTATGGAGTGCTTTCAGGTATTACCTGGGCAATAGAAACAATTATTCTTGGCATTGCTCTTGCTATGACGCCATTTCTTGATGGCAAGCAAGCTATCATGTTAGCTCCGTTTGTATCTACATTCCTACATGATGCATGTTCAGCCTTATGGGCAACATTATTCAATGCTGTAAAAGGTAATGAAAAGAACGTAATCAAAGCTTTAAAAACAAAAAGTGGGAAGTTTGTTGCGTTAGCAGCAATCATTGGTGGACCAATAGGTATGACAGGATATGTTCTTACTGTTAAATATATGGGGTCTTCTATTGGTGCTATTGCCAGTGCTATTTATCCAGCTATTGGTGCTATTCTTGCCTTTCTTTTCTTAAAAGAAAAAATGCAATGGTATCGTTGGATTATGTTGATTATTACATTAGCTGGTGTTTATGGATTAAGCTATTCACCAGACATTCAGGTTACCAACTTCATGCTTGGCTTACTAGGCACATTTATGTGCTCCTTTGGCTGGGGTGTTGAAGCTGTTGTACTTGCTAAGTGTATGCAGGATGACTCTGTAAAAGACGAATATGCCTTACAAATACGTCAGAGTGCATCAGCTCTATTTTATGGTGTTGTCATCTTACCGATTATTGGTGGATGGAAATTCACAATCTCATTATTTAGTGCAAATAGTATGTCACTTATTGGAACAATAGCTTTAGCTGCTTTATTTGCAACGATTTCTTATCTCTTCTATTATAAAGCAATCGCAACTATTGGTGCTTCAAAGGCTATGGCTATTAATGTTTCTTATGTAGCCTGGGCGATTATTTTCAATATCATCTTCTTCCATGAAACAAGCTTACTCTCACCAATGACATTGTTATGTGCAGTGATTGTTATTGTATGTGGCATATTTGCAGCAGCAGATTTCAAAGAAATATTTAATCGTGCAACCAACTAGACAGCTTATGCTATCTTTTTGTCATTGAACTTAGAAAAGAATATATTTTATAGCAAAGAAGGGCGCTTTAAATAATCGTGGGATCTAAGCTTACAAAATTTAAATTCGTTTTAAAAACTGTGGGGTCAGTATGCATATGATTCCACAGTTTTTGTCCGTCCCCGCATTTTAAGAGCATTGCTTTATTTCGCTTTTTGTTTTCTGTTGTTCAGTATCTTGTCAACAATATATAGGTCACTAAAACCTGAATCATATTCGTTATGCAGATTCTGTGAAAACATGATTTTGTTTCTTGCCCTATTAAAGTTTCTATAGCCATTGGCATTGCTGAGTATCTTCTTGATGTAATTGCTCTTTCCTTCTAGCGGGCCGTTTGAAATTCTTCTTCCATTGACCCATGTGAAGGAATTGAGGTATTCTCTTTTCCAGGATTTCAGGGTCTTTGAAATTGACACACCCTCTTTCGTACCCAGCTGATGGAATCTGTTAATTATTTCAACAAGTTCCTTTTCCAGGCCATGTTCTGCTACTGATTTCTCATTAATGTCATCAAGAGCCATGAATGCCTCCTTGACATCATAGAAAGCTTTTATATCATCGCTAATGGAAAGAATCTCATCCAGCCGTTTTTATTGACACAGTGGTAGCCAAGTATTGAATCAAATCTATATGTCTCAATGTCAACGGTAGGACCATACTGCATGAGGAGTCTGTATTCCTTAGACTTCCTGTCATCTGAATGTTTATGCATTTCCCTTTTCCTAGTATTATTAAGCTGATCATTGATGAGCTTGACAACATGAAAATGATCAACAAGATAGGTAGCGTTTTTGAAGTAGGTGGTTATGATACTGCGGTAGGGCTCATAGAGATCTGAACATACAAACTCTGCCTTTTCTTTTGTCTACATCTATCGAATAGAAATAATCACTGAGTACGTTCAGCCGTCTTGACTTGATGATATCTACAATAACCTTGTTCTCGAAGTTATCGTATGGCTTCAGATCCTCAAAAATATGCAGTTGCCAAGCCATGGCAATTTTTTTCGTTTCATCAGCAAGCCAGAATATGAGCATAAAAGGTCTACAACAATCCTTCAGCATAAACATTTGAAAGAGTTCATACCAGGTGCTTGGCTAGTATTGAAATAAGTCGTACTAGCTTTTTACTTTATTTGAATTTATATTCACATCCTCAACTGAATCTAGATAAATATTAAACATATAAAATAATATCATTCTCCTTCATCTTATAGACGAATCTAATTATTAGGCACAGTTTTAAGGACTATAAATTATAAGTTCATGACCTACGAATGTCTAATTTCTTTTTCTTATCGAGAAACATTATTAGATAAAAGCAATTTTTATACTAATATTTGTTACTTTTATTGAAAATATATGTAAGCGCTTAATATTTAATACATGAAGGGAGATTCTATTATGAAGACAATTTTAAGATTCATTGCAAGCAGTCTCTTTCTTGCACTCATGATTGTCATTGGGAATGTAACAATTTCGTATGCAGAAGACACAAATACGAATGCGACAACTGAAGTAGAAGAAACTGCTGCAACACAACAAGTAAGTGCAGAACAGACCAATACACTGGCGAATGCTGAAGTCAAGAATGGCTGGACTTATGATGATGCAAAGGGAGATTATCTGTATTATCAAAACAACAAGCTGTTCACAGGCTGGATTACAGAAAACGAATGGCAAGATAAGGGTCGTTATTATGTAGAGAATGGTGAAAAAGTTGTAGAAACTGTTAAAGCTATTGGTAATGATCGTTATTATTTTGATTATAATGGTAATGTATCAACTGGCTTATTCACAGAATGGGATGATAGTAATAATACTGACATTACTCGCTTTGCCGATGCAGATGGGAAGCTATTCAAAGAAGGATTTAAAATAGTAGACAATAATAAGTACTATTTTGAAAACTATGCTGCAGTAACTGAAGGCACTAGAACTATTGATGGTTCAACTTATAAATTTTATTGGAATGGTATAATTATAGGAAGTTATCCGACAAAAATAGAAGGAACTGATTATTATGATACTAGTAATCAAACAAGTAGAACTGGCTCTTTATTGACAGGGTTACAACTTGTCGATGGAAATTATGAATTCTATAACAATGACCATACAAAACTAAAAACTGGTTGGAAAGAAGTTAACGGATACTGGTATTATTTTGAGGACTATTGTGCAGTTACATATGATGATAATAAGGAAATCAATGGAAAATATTACAGCTTTGGCTCTGATGGTAAAATGAAAACCGGATGGATTAAATCAGGTGATTCAACAGAAGCTACATGGTACTACGCTGATTCAAGCGGTGCACACATTGCTGGTAAATTTACAACAATTAATGGTGTAAAATATGCATTTGATAATGATAGTCAATGGTGTGTCAACGGCGTATATCATATAGGTAACAATCTTTATGCATTTGATAAAAATGGCAAGATGATAACAGGTTGGTATCAGGATGAGTATGGTGATAGGTTTTATCTTAATGATCAAGGAGTAGCACAAAAAGGATGGCAAAAAATATCAGGTAAGTGGTATTATTTCGATACTGATGATGGCAATATGTATACTGGTTCACATAAGCTTCCAGATAATAAGATTTATATTTTTGACAGTAATGGTGTCTGGGTAGAAATAAAAAAACAGGATTGGTTAGAAGTTGATGGTAACTGGTTTAATATTGATAAGAATCTCCAACCTCTAGTCGGTGAGCAGAATATTAAAAATCATACCTATTATTTTGCTGAAGATGATGAGTATTTAGGCTCTGGTACAATGTATGCTGATGAGGTGTTAAGTACATATAAAGATGACGTATTTTAACTCGTACTTACTATGATAAAAACGGTTATCGCGTAAATAAAATAACTGCTGAATGGCACTTATTTGGCGGAGAATGGTATTATTATGATGGTGACAATAAACTACATGATGGATTACTTCAATACAATGGAAGTACTTATTATATCGATGAAGGTCTAATGCTATATGATACCTATCAAACCGTTGATGAGAAGAATAACATTACCTATATATTTGATAAAAATGGCAAACAAGTTAAATCTGGCTGGTACTATTCAAAGAGTAATAATGGTTGGTATTATGCAGATGGAACTAAGAACGGTGCATTAGCAAATGGCTGGACAACAATTAACGGAACAAAATATTATTTTCATCAAAATTATTATGCTTGGGCCAATGATGAATATGTAGATATAAATAATGATAGCTACGCTTTTGATAAAAATGGAAAAACAATAAAGAATAATTGGTATAAAGCTTATAATAGCTGGGTATATCTTGGTAAAGATGGCAAAGCTTATAAGGAACAATGGTTGCTTTACAATGGTAAGTGGTATTATTTTAATTGGAGTGGTTATAAGGTAACTGGTTATTATAATATTTTGAACGAAAATACAGAAAATTATACAGCTTACAAATTTGATGAAAATGGTGCTTTAATGACTGGCTGGGAGAAGATTGACAACAAGTGGTACTATTTCGATAGCAACAGCAATTATGCGAAAGGCTGGAAGAAGATTGGAAACACTTGGTACTACTTCAATGACTTAGGAAAAATGATGACTGGCTGGCAGCTCATTAATGGCACATATTATTATTTAGAAAACAATGGAGCTATGGCAGCTAATAAATGGGTAGGCAATTACTATTTACAGGCTAACGGCAGCATGGCTAAAAACACTTGGATTGGCAAATATCATGTAAATGCCAGTGGTAAGTGGGATCAGACAAAATAGTCAAACTTCATTAAACAAGACTGTAGCATTTTTGAGGGCATTCGTAAATATTGAAGGTTTTTGATTATTTTGCCACCTCTACACAGTCTAGGGTTGTATTTACCCTGAAACATGAAATAGCGCTTTATTTAAGGGACGGAGAAGCTTTTGCTGGTATCATTCGTCTCTTTTTATCTTAATATAATGGGACGAGCCATAGAATGAATTCCAATGTAAACCTGGAGATCAACCTGATGGCGATAGGCTTCAATATAAGGAAATACAATACGATAAAGAGACAGAAGGCTGAAGAGGAAGAAAAAAGTGCCATATGGCAGGCTAGAACTTAGAAGTTATTCACATCTGATTTTCACAAATCTTAACATATGCCTTTTTTGCGCCCTGAAATCAGGACTTTTTTATTGTAATCCTAAATACGATATTTCCGTTCACTTGAGACGTGCCTGTAAATAGAAAAAAGGAGGCTGCGCCTCCTTTAAACACGCTATTTTGGGCTAAATGTTACAGCCCCTTTTAACGATGTAGAAAGAAGGAAAAAGATTATGGGACAAATTAAAGTAGAAAAGAATGTAGGCGGTATTGAAGGCTTACATGTCATTACACCAGCTGTACATGGTGATGATCGTGGTTACTTCACAGAAACATATAATCAAAAAGATATGCATGAAGCAGGCTTAGATATGGTCTTTGTACAGGATAATGAATCCTATTCAACAAAGGGCGTATTAAGAGGCTTACACTTCCAGAAACAATATCCACAAGGAAAACTAGTAAGAGTTGTCAAGGGCTCAGTATTTGATGTCGCTGTAGACTTAAGAGCTAACTCTAAGACTTATGGCAAGTGGTATGGTGTAGAACTAACTGAAGATAACCATAAGCAGTTCTATATCTCAGAAGGCTTTGCCCATGGCTTCTTAGTATTAAGTGATGAAGCTAAGTTCTGTTATAAAGTGACTGATTTCTGGCATCAGGGTGATGAAAGTGGTCTTGCTTGGAATGATCCTGAAATTGGTATTGAATGGCCTCACTTAGTCGGTGAATATAAGGGTACTGCAGATCCTTCATCATACAAGCTTGACGATGGTACTGAACTCAACTTCTCAGATAAAGACAGGCTTTGGTTACCATTAAAGGATACATTTAAATTCTAATAAAAACTAAAAATAGACTGATGCTCGATAATAATGTAAATTTGATATTTAATCTTTGTATTAAGTGACTACCTTAATGAGATTGAAGTTTCAAACACGATAGTCAGTAGTACTAAAGACAGTTCAATGTTCTTATGGCTATAAGCAACAAAGGGGGACTCTTTAGTCGATGGTTTATGAACTGGCATATGAGGTGTAAAAACATCAATTGGTAATAGTGCAAAAAGGTTCTAGAACAAGCATTTTATAGAGGAAAGCAATAACTCCCTATAATGATTTATAGTTTATGAGGATGAAAAATAGCGTTAACTCTTAAAACTTACGAGTTAAAAATCAAAATAGAAGGTTCAAAATAAAGGTCAAATAACGGAACAAATACTTAAGAGACCACATATATATAAGAGGGTGTGAAAAAGGAACATCAACTGCTAATTGAATAGGAGTATAGTTCAGTCATAGATATACAGGAAGACACTTCTTGATATACTTTGCTAGATTCATCCTTTCAAAGTGGTTAACTTAGAGAAGTTCCTTGTTAGATAAATATATTATAATAAAAATAGAATAAGATAAAAGTCAGTTGAAAACTATTTTCAACTCATATATTCTAGATAATTTCTTGATTTCAAATGCTTTATGTGATAATCTACGATGGCAAGAGGAGTTAAAAAGAAATCACATTATCTATTAACTTTTCTTTGTTTAACTTGTTTATTTGGGATGAAAAACAAGTGAAGAGTGTTGCGTGGGAATATGTAAAATATTTGGGGATAAGAAAGTAATATGTGAATGTTTTATGTGTTTTCATGTGTCGTAAGATACGTGTGCATTAAAGAAGTATGTGTGTCTTACATGTACTTCTTTTTTCTTTGAGGATGTGATAGGATGTACAGTAATTGGTATGCCGTACAAGTAAGAAGTGGGAAAGAAGATAAGTTTGTAGAATGGTGTGAGAAGAAAGTGAATCATCAAACCTACAAAGATATCTTCATACCAAGAGTAATGATGGCAAAGAAATATCAAGGAAAATGGCATAATGAAAAACGTGTGTTATTTCCAGGTTATGTATTTGTCATAACAGATCAAGTAGAAGATTTGTTTCAAGAACTTAAAAAGATTCCTGATCTTACAAAGATGTTGGGGGAATATAAAGGAGAAATATTCCCAATATATTCTAAAGAAGTACAGTATCTTCTTAAATATGATCAAGAAGGACATGTTGTCAACATGTCCACTGGATATATTGAAGGAGATAATATTATTATTACTGATGGTCCTCTTATGGGATATGAAGGATCAATCAAGAAGATTGATAGACATAAACGTATAGCTTATCTAGAGATAGATGGTTTTGAGGATATTACAAGTGTCAAAGTTGGTCTTGAAATTATCAGTAAGAATTGAGGCAAAAGTGTTGTACTTTTAATCGTCGCTTTGTCGCGTTAAAAGAAATGCATGGTTAGGTTTTGAATGTCTGCTTTTAAAGCGGATAGGCGAAGCCTATCCAAATGTATGGAAATAAGGGAGGATATTGGGAAATGCGTGTAGTTCTTATGTCGTCTATGGAAGTAGGTGACTGTCATGGATGAAATGGAATTAAAGAGAAAAAAGAGTTGGATAAAACATTATGATTTTATCTTAGTTGATTTCATTGTATTGCAACTATCACATATACTTGCAAATTTAATTAGATATTATTCAAGTAGTTATGGTGGATTGGGATATGCTTTTAATCTACCTATATACAAGAATGAGGTAATATTTCTAACGGTTTGTTTAGTTGCTTCAATTACATTTGGTGATCCCTATAAGAATGTTTTAAAGAATTCTAAATATGTAGAATTCATTAAGATATTCAAACATACACTAAAAATGGCAATGGTGAACATTGTCATAATTTATTTCTTACAATTAGGAGATGACTCTTCAAGATCAGTTGTATTAATGACTTGGGGGATATATTTCATCTTAGAGTATATTGCGAGACAATTACAAAAAACATACTTAAGAAAGAAAATCAAACATTATGGTGCAAGAAGAGCTATGATTGTTTATACATCATCTTCTAATGTAAAACGTGTTATGAATAATATAGTTACTAAAGAATATGTAGGTTACTTTGTTTCAGCTATATTCTTGAGTGACTATGATGGAAGTATTCAAGAAGTTGATGGCATAAAAGTTCTTGGTAATGAAGACGATATGATTAAATATGCTTCACGTAACTGGGTAGATTCAGCTTTGGTCGCTGTTCATGATCGCAAAAAGAATACCTACTTAAGAGATCTATTCGATGTGATGGGAATAACAACACATACTATTATTAGTACAGTCGATACACACCACAATGAATATATTCAGAAGTTAGGTAATTATATTGTATCATCAAATACCTATAGAACTATTCCAATCGGACAAAAGATTGTAAAGAGAGCTATTGATATTGTCGGTGGTATTGTTGGTTGTGTAGCTACAGGCATACTTATTCTTATTATTGGGCCAATGATATACATAAAGTCACCAGGACCAATCATCTTCTCACAAAAGAGAGTTGGTAAGAATGGGAAATTATTTACTATGTATAAGTTCAGAAGTATGTATATGGATGCTGAAGAACGTAAGAAAGAGCTAATGAAACAGAATAAGATTACTGATGGCATGATGTTTAAAATGGAAGATGATCCACGTATTATTGGTTCTGAAAAGAAAGATAAAAATGGTAATCCAAAAGGTATTGGTAATTTCATTAGAAAGACATCACTTGATGAATTCCCACAGTTCTTTAATGTCCTTAAGGGAGACATGTCATTAGTGGGTACAAGACCACCTACTATTGATGAGTGGAATAAATATTCCCCTCATCATAGAAAAAGAATGGCAATACGACCTGGTATTACAGGATTATGGCAAGTATCAGGTAGATCAAATATAACTGACTTTGAGGAAGTCGTAAAGCTAGATAGTGAATATATTGATAACTGGACTATTACTGAAGATTTACATATTATTATAAAAACATTTACATCAGTATTAGCACATGATGGTGCTAGTTAGAAGGAGGAAAAATATATGGTTCAACATGTATTCTTAGTAGGCGCTAAATCATTAGGAGCTTATGGTGGATATGAAACATTTGTTAACAAGCTAACAGAATACCATCAAAACAATCCTAAAATCAAATATCATGTCGCTGTAAAAGCAAATGGACAAGGTGCAGGTATCCCTGATGGTGCTATTAAAAATGAAGATGGTTATAAATATCATAATGCGGATTGTTTTGCAATCTCTATCCCGGAAAAATTAGGACCTGCGCAGGCAATTTATTATGATTGTGCCGCTTTAAAAAAGACAATAGAAATAATTCAAACCGAAAATATTACAAATCCGATTGTGTATATAATGACTTGTAGAATAGGCCCTTTTTTCGAACACTATGCAAAAAAAATAAGAAAATTAGGAGGAAGAATTTTTCTTAATCCTGATGGTCATGAGTGGAAAAGGGCTAAATGGTCTAAACCAGTTCGAAAATACTGGAAATATTCTGAAAAGAAAATGGTTAATGGATCAGATTTAATTGTTTGTGATTCTATTAATATAGAGAAATACATAAAAAAAATATATCACGTAGAAAATACAACTTATATTGCTTATGGTGCAGAAACTGAACCAAGCAAGTGCAGTGAAGCGAAATATGAAAAATGGTTAAAAGATAAGGAATTAAAAAAGAGTGAATATTATTTGATAGTTGGTAGATTCGTTCCTGAGAATAACTATGAAACAATGATTAGAGAATATATGAAGTCACATACAAAGAAAGACTTTGTGATTATAACTAACAGTAATGATGAATTGCTATCATACTTAGAGAATAATTTGCACTTTAAAAATGATAAAAGAATAAAGTTTGTGGGAACTGTTTATGATCAGGAATTACTAAAGAAGATAAGAGAAGGAGCATTCGGGTACTTACATGGACATGAAGTAGGGGGAACGAACCCATCACTTCTAGAAGCTTTAGGATCTACTAAATTAAATCTATTATTGGATGTTGGATTTAATAGAGAGGTTGCACAGGATGCTGCATTATATTGGAACAAGGATGAAGGCAATTTAGCCAAACTTATTGATAATTGTGAAAATCTCGATTCCAATGAATTAGGCGAGAAAGCAAAAAATCGTATTAAAACAGCATATAGTTGGCAATTTATTGCAAACGAGTATAGTAAAATATTTTCTTAGTTTTTTATTGTTGGAGATTTATTATGAGCTTAAGAAATACATTTAAAAAACAAGGTGGATATAAATTGATTAAACAGTATTTAAAAGGTGGAGCTTTTTTTACTGCAATCAATCAGTTTATAGTTTTAGGTAAAAGTAGAACCGCTCTTGAAATATTACGTTTATCTGCTGAGTTAAAAATTAAGAAAAAGATTGAGAAGCAATATATGAGTAAACTTGTCGAATTCGATAAAACTTTTATAGAACAAGAACATAAATACTCAAATAAAGTTTGGGTTTGTTGGTTTCAAGGTTTTGAGAATTCGCCTCAAATAGTAAAGACATGTTTATCATCATTAAGAAGAAACCTGCCATCTAAAGAAATTATTTTAATAACTAAAAATAACTTAGAGCAGTACGTAAATTTTCCAAAATTCATAGTTGAAAAATGGGAAAAAGGCCTAATAACTAATACGCATATGACAGATTTGTTAAGATTAGAACTGCTAATAAGATATGGTGGAACTTGGATTGATGCAACTGTTCTATGCACTGAAAATGAAAAGCTTATTCCTGATTATTTCTTTAATAGTGATCTTTTTTTCTTTCAAACTCTAAAACCTGGAAAAGATGGTCAATCAACTTATATTTCGAGCTGGTATATTAATGCTAAAAGTAATAACAAGATTTTAGAAGCTACGCGTTTCTTATGTTATGAATACTGGAAAAAAAACGACGAACTAGTTGATTATTTTTTATTACATGACTTTATTTCAATCGTTCTTGATTATTATAGTTCTGATTGGAAGAATATTGTGCCTAGAGATAATTCTACACCACATAATCTTTTACTTAGACTATTTGATCCTTACGATGAACAAATGTTTAAATTTATTGTGCAACAATCACCATTCCATAAGTTGACATATAAATTTGATAGTAGTTCTGAAGAATTAGTTAATACAAATTACAAAAAGATCATTGAATAATTCAATATTGAATTGTAATTAGTATTTTCTGAATATTTCAAAGCTAGGAAATTATTTGACTAATTTTTCTGATAGGGAACAACTCTCAGTAAGCGTTTTTTAAGTTTCGAAATATAATCCCCAATATAGGATTTAAACAGTCTCACCAGACGACCTCGTTCTTGAATCTAGGCTACAATAGTTTTAGATGGTCAAAGGTCACTACCATGAAGAACAGATTCCATCAGAATGCAAAAGCCAAGCCTAGAAAGGACTCCCCAGTTGACTTCATCAGAAGATTCTCTGGTGTGGACAAGCAGGTGGAATTCTTCATTTCAGTCAAGTTCCCTCAAGGATTCGTATGTGACTGATGCGAATGCCATGAGTATTATCTCATCAAGAGAAGTGACATCAAGAATGGATGCATACTTCAGTGCAAGAAATGCGGCAAGCAGCATACCCTGCTTGGTGGAACTATCCTTGATAACTCCAACCTTACGCTTCTCCAGATCCTTACTACTCTATTTCTTTTTCACAAGCAACAGAGGACTGAGTGCGCCTAATCTAGCCAACACCATCGATGTCTCAATAAAGACAGCCCGAAGATACCTGAGAAAGTTCAGGATCCTTATGGCTGAAAGCAACAACGAGAAGAAACTTGAATTAATGTTCTATAAGGCCGATATCACCGAGGTTGGTGGAAGATATCCAGGCGGCAAGCGTGGAAAAGGCTCAGAGAACAAGCAGCAGGTGCTGATGGTTCTTTCCACTGGTGAAGACAACAGGCATCCCAGGTACATGAAGCTTCATGTCCTTTCAGGCCATAAGTCAAGCCCTGTCAGGAACTTCATGTTCTAGCATGTCGTCATGGACAAGGACCGCAAGGTAACCACGGATAACGATACATGCTTCATGTGGATGAAGGATTACGTGGATCTTGAGAATTCGAGAGTTGACTACCATGATGGAAACCACAAGATGAAGTGGCTCAATATTATAGCCAGCAACTTTGAGAACAACACCAAGAACATCTACAAGAGAGACCTTCTGCTGCTTCTGGCTGAGCAGGAGTACAGGTTCAACCACAGATATACAGGAAGACACTTCATGGAGAAGATAGCGAAGTACATCAGGAAGTCCGTGCCAATGACCAATCAGGATATTGTAATGCGTCATTTTATGGCAGTATATTTTTGAGGAATGTGCAATATAGGAAATGTATAAAATTATTCATTCTAAGAGTAGTTACTTAACAAAATTATTAACTGCAAGTAAATTATTTGATTACAATATGTCCTTTGATTAATCTATTTCTATTTAAATTTGATGTTTGTAGTATTTTTATTTATAATCAGTAGACAGGGTAAAATTATTAGAGGTAAATATGGTTGAAATAAGTGTAATAGTTCCAATGTATAATACTGAACCTAAAAAAATACAAAGATGTTTGGAATCTGTGAATATATTTATCAAAAGTGGTATGAAAAAAAAACTAAATATTGAATGTATTATTATTGATGATGGGTCAGAGGATTTAATATCTAATTGGTGTGAGAAATATTGCTGTGAATTAGGACCTTGGTTTAGATATCACAGAATAGTAAATTCTGGGGTAAGTAATGCTAGAAATATTGGTATTAAATATTCTTGTGGTAAGTATTTAATGTTTGTTGATTCAGATGATGAGATATTATCAGAGAATATATTCGAACTACCTTTAGATGAAGAATATGATATTATTTTTACTGATTTAAATGTAATCAATAGTAAACAAAATTTAATATGGAAAGCTTTTGATAAAAAGAGAACAGGAAATATAGATATTTTTGACGTTCTTGAAAAAGTAACAAGTGATGGCAAACTAAATGGACCATATTGTAAAATTATAAAAAAAGATATCATTACTGTTAATAAAATAGAGTTTAGAACTGATATGATATTAGGTGAAGATTGCGTTTTTTTATTAAATATTATTAGAAAATCAAATCGAATGTATTATTCTAATTTGGTTACATATAATTATTTTTTAGATATGCAGACATCTAATAATAGATTAATAAATAATACAGAAAAAGTTTTAGATAATATAGACCAAATGTATTTCGAAATGTTAAAAGATATTGACTTGGTACAGGAAGACATAAAGATTAGATTGAGAACACAGGCATCTGCCAGGTTCATCAAACAGGTTTTTAATACTGGAGCAGATTTAATATCATTAGGTGAATTAAATAATAATAATAATAAAGATAGACTTTATAAGTCAATTAACCTTATAAACACTTATACAAACGATAGTTTAAAGTTTAATAGATTGATTAGAATAGAGCTATTTATTTTATCTAATAAAATGTGGAGACTTTTATTTTTGTCTTCCGCTTTAAGAAAAGTATATTTAAAATTAAAAAAGTAAGGTAAGGAGTACATAATGGCCATTTATTTGCTAGTCTTTTTTACAACTACTCTTCTGTTTAAAGGGTTCCGAGGATTAAATAAAAAACAACAATTAGTTTTTGATATTATTGCAATTATTATATTGTGTACATTAGCCGGTGCTAGATCAGCCAATGTAGGAACAGACACAAATGTTTATCTTCAACCAAGTATTTATGGCGCTATGAATTCAATGAATTTTAAAGAATTTTTGAAATTTAATTGGTTAATTAATGGTTATATTTTAAAAATAATTGAGCAGTATGAAATAGGTTATGTTGTATTAATTTGGTTCAGTACAAAGATCTTTAATAGTGTTTTCATTACACAGTTTATTGTTGAATTGCTTATTGTTGTCCCAATTTACTTTGTATTAAAAAAAAGCAAAAGTAATGTTTGGCTTGGAATGCTTATATTTGATTTATTAATATTCAACAGTACATTAAATATGATACGACAATCAATAGCATGCTCTCTCACAGTATTAATAATGTATTATTGGATTAATAAAAAGCACATATTATCCTTATTCTATTTGTTAATTGCCTTTTTATTTCATAAATCTTCATTAATAATCATTATAGTTATATTTATTTACCAATTTCTTAATTCTAATAAACGAATTAAAGTTTTAATTAATAAACAACAAAGGATAGGTAATAATAAAAAACAGCGTATGATTATTTTGTTTATGCTAGGCATACTCATGTTGGTTTTACTCAATCTTTTAGTTAAAATATTGGGGATTCTTGGACTTGAGAATTATATTCATTATATTACTAATAATTCAAGCGTAACTTTTTCACTTAATCAGATAATTTATAGATTACCAGCTTTAATTCTTCTTTATTTTTCTTCTAGAAAATTGCCTACAAAACCTGATAATTATTATTTTTATATATTAATGATTCTTTATACGATACTAGCAAATCAATTATACGGTGATACAGGTGCTGCATTATATGCGGGAAGAATCGGTCAATATTTTGCAATATATCAAATATTTGCATTTTCAGAGATTTTTAAGAACGTGAGTGTTTCGCCAATATTAATCATTCTTTTGGTAATATACTATTTTATATATTGGTGCTTCTACTATGCTTATTTAGGAATCGATTCTACAATTCCATATACTACGTTATCATTAATTAACCAATTCATTTAAAAATTGGAATTATACTTAAGAGTAATAAAACCATTGATATTAATTATACTTATTTCAAAAAAACGGAAATACTTAAAAAATATTTGATAAAATAAAAGAGAGATGCAAAATATGGAAATAAAGAAAGAATTATCAATTGGAGAAACTCAACAGATTTCTCTAGAAATTTTACATGAGGTATCATTGATTTGTGAAAAGCTTAATTTGAGATACTTTTTGATGTATGGTACACTTATAGGTGCTATTCGGCATAAGGGATATATTCCTTGGGATGATGATGTAGATATAATGATGCCTAGGAAAGATTATAATCAGCTTTTAAATTACTTTTACAAGAATATGGATAAATATTCTCATTTAGAAATCTTCAATCATGATGTGAATCCAAAATATCCATATATGATAACTAGAATAAGTGATAATCGTTACGAAATAGATATGGTCAATGAGGATCGATATGGAATGGGAGTTTTTATTGATATCTATCCATTTGATGGATTGGGAAGTACTTTAGAAGAAGCAAAGCGTTATGCTAAAAAAGGTGATTTATTATCTTCAATTTGTTATCAGTCAACAAGAAAACATTTCAAAATAGAAACAACTACAAATGCTTTTAAAAAGGTTTTAAAGTTTCCTTTTTATTGTTTTTCAAAAATGTTAGGTAAAGATTGTTGTCAAAAAAAATTAAAAAGATTTGAAGGTGAAAAGGATTATGATTCGTCTAAATATGTTGGTTGCATTGTTTGGCTATCAGGAGGCCAAAAAGATATTTTTGAAAGAAAATGGTTTGATGATTATATTATAAAACCATACGAGCAATACGAATTTAGAGTTCCGAAGGAATATGATAAAATTTTGAGTCATATTTATGGTGATTACATGCTTTTACCACCTGTTAATGAGCGAGTCGGCCATCATGAATACAAAGTTTATTTAAAGTAATAATTTGATTTTTTCAAAATTCTATGGGGAATTAGATTTTTAAATCATTATAAACTTACTTATTAATAATTCCGCAAGTAATTGTTAATATTGATAGGCTTATAGATTGTCGTTTAAAGATGTTCTTTTGGTGAGAGCTACAATGTTGAATAAGGTGGTCAGAATTTGACGTTACTTATATCAATAATATGATCATTGGTAGTCGAAAGCTATGATATTTAATTGATGAGAGAATGTAACAATTATATGTTATTTAGAATATATTCTATTATTTGAAATAGATATCTTTATATAAACTTTTTTTGATGCCAGATGTTTATTACTAAGAGAGTTAATAAGATGACTATTATTTATATTTATTGCCTTTCCACAAAGGAGTTTTAATAGCAATAACTAAATTTATAATGATAAAATGAAGGTTATCTAGTATCAAATTTAATAATAAATTTTGAATTGTTAATTACTCAAAATAAGATTAAAGAGAGGAAATAAAAGTGTGATTATTGATTTTGTGTTAATTACACTCATGAATATATATGAAAAAAAATATATTTCTTGTTGGATATACTGCTAATAATCTCGGTGACGATTTATTTATAAGAATCTTATTGGAGAGATATAGTAAAACTAAATTTACCATTGTTGCAGATAGAAAATATGAAAAAAAAATGAATAGGAAGAATTTGAATGTACTAAATGATAAATTATACAAAATAAATGAGTATATAAATAAATATATTATACATTCAAAGCATTCATATTTTGATATTCTCGCATCGAAATATGATGCGACAGTAATAATTGGTGGATCCATGTATATAGAGCCAACTGGTGCTTTCGTAAATAATTGTTTATGTGAAAAGAAACCATACTATATATTAGGAATTAACTTTGGCCCCTACAAAACTAATAGGTACTATTTAAAAGCTTTAGAATTCTTCAAAAGTGCAGAAGATGTTTGCTTTAGAGATAAAAATTCATATGAGTTATTCTCATCATTAAGTAATGTTAGACTTGCGCCTGATATAGTGTTTTCTTTGAGTTTACCAAGTGTCGAAGAAAATAATGAATTATTTGTATCAGTGATGAATTTTAAAAATAAGGAGAATTTAGCACGGTTTCATGATAATTATATAACTACTATTATTAATTATATAAAAGAAAATATTAATAATTTTGATGTGATTAACTTAGTTAGTTTTTGCGAAAAAGAAGGAGATGAAGAAGGTATTAAAGAAATATTAGAAAGCTTATCATCTTATGAAATTGGCAAGGTTAAAAGTCTTTATTATAAAAACAATATTGATGAATTGTTAGTGGCTGTTGCAAAATCAAGTGTTATTTTAGCAACTAGATTTCATAGTATTGTATTGGGATTGAGTGCAGGTAAAAGAGTTATACCTATTTGTTATAATAATAAATCGCAGAATCTATTGGTTGATTTAGGATTCAAGGATTATATTGTTACATTAAATAATTTAAATATAGTTAAATTAAGAGAAATATCACTAAAACCTAATGATTTACAGAACCTAAAGAACGAAGCTGAAAAACACTTCGATGCTTTGGATAGATATATCATGAATTTAGAGGATTAAATGTGATATGAGTAAATATAAATCTTTATTAAAAAACATTGGATTATTAACCTTAAGTTCTTTTGCAACAAAACTGTTAAGTTTCTTTTTAGTTCCATTATATACGTCTGTACTAAGTACTTCTGAGTTTGGAACATATGATATGTTTAATACTACAGTTAGCCTTTTATTTCCAATAATCACTGTAGATATACAAGAAGCAGTTCTTAGATTTTCATTAGATTCTAGATCGAATGAAGGAAAGATATTAAAAACTGCCGCAAAATACTTGCTTTTAAGTGTTATTATTATTTTAGTACTTTTAGTATTTAATTATATTTTTAATTTTATTAATATATTTAACAAATATGTTATTGAGTTCTTTCTACTATACCTCGTGACTGCGATAAATGGTTTAATAACTTATTATGCAAGAGGTATTGATAATGTAAAAGAACTATCTATATCAAGTGTTCTTGGCGCAATCGTATCGATATCATTAAACATTTACTTTTTAGTAATTATTAAAATTGGATTATTGGGATATTTTTATGCAACGATAATCGCGGGGGCTGCACAGTCTCTGTATTTAATTATAAAACTTCAAATATTAGATAAATTAATAAACACTGACACTGATAAGAAACTAAGTGAGCAGATGGTTAACTATAGCAAACCAATGGTGGCAAATGCAGTTTCCTGGTGGATTAACAATGCTTCTGATAGATATATAGTTATTTGGTTAAGTGGGATAGCAGCTAATGGTATCTATTCTGTAAGCTATAAGATACCTTCTATAATTAACATATTACAACAAATATTCGGTCAGGCATGGACTATTTCTGCTGTTAAAGAGTTTGATCAAGATGATAGTTCAGGTTTTTATATTAACGTTTATAATCTTTATAATTTTATGCTTGTTTCATCTTGTTCGTTTTTAATTTTAGCAGATAAGATTATTTCTAAATTTCTATTTGCAAAAGATTTTTATTTAGCTTGGAAATATGCACCATTTTTATTGATTAGTACAGTTTTTGCAGGAATGTCAGCTTTCATTGGGGGATTGTTTTCTGCTATGAAGGATTCAAAAACATTTGCACAAACATCTGTTATAACTGCAATAATAAATACAATTGGTAATCTTGCTTTAGTTGCATTGATAGGACCATTAGGGGCTGCAATTTCTACCGCTATTGCATATTTTCTAATGTGGGCTTTACGTTTAAAAGCTGTAAAAAATAGCTTTAACTTACGAGTCAATTTAAAGCGTGATTTAACGATTTATATATTATTGATAGTTCAATCTGTATTTTTAATATTTGATATTTTTAGTCCGATTTTTACCAATATTATAAATATATTGATTTTTCTATTTATTATTATTGTGTATAAAACTGTTTGGAAAGGTTTACTGTTAAAATTGTTAAATAGGTGATTTTTTACTTCACTGAAATATTAAGATGTGTGGAATATATTGAATAAATCATATTATTATGGTATTCTTTCAACGTACATTTGTATAAGTGCGTGAATATAAATATATTGTAGATTGGGAGAATATAGAATGTGCTATTTGGGAAGATAGTTTAATATGTGATATTTATGGTAAGCAATTATTGTTTACCATTTTTCTAGTTCTTTCAGTTATTAAAGGAGCGTGAATGAAAATGTTAAAGAAGATTTTAAGAAGACGTAATTTCTTAATCTTACAAGCAATTACAGCAATTATTTTGATGATTATGGTTGTAAGATTAGGATTGGTACCAATGAAGTATTTAATCATTGTTGGATTAGTATTAGTTGCTTTAGAATTAGGTATGTATGTATGGCTACAGCCATATAAACATAGGCATCATCATGACAAGAAAGGCAAGACAAGATACTTAGTTGGTAAGATTGTATCCTTGGTATTATCTGTACTAATGGTTGTTGGTAGTTTAGCTGTCAGTAAAGGTAATAAGAGTATTGATGAAATGTTTGGTGACAATAAAGAAGAAATTACTTATTCAGTTATTGTTCTCAAGAACAGCTCATATAAGAAGTTAGCTGATCTAAATGGTAGAACAATTGGCATACAGCCAAACATTGACACAACAAACCAAAACTATGTTCTCAAAGAAATAGCAAAGAAAGCTACATTAAGCCCAACTGAATATTTAAACTATCAAGCAGTAGCTGAAGGATTAGTTAGTCATTCAGTAGAATGTATCCTACTGAATGAAGCGTATAGAACAGCACTAGCTGAATATGATAGTAACTTCTCTAAAGATACAAAAGTTATTTGGAAATATACATTGACACAGAATGTTAAGCCTCAAACTAAGAGTACAAATGCTGCAGGTACATTTATTGTTTATATTTCTGGTATTGATGCCTATGGGACTGCATCAACAGTATCAAGAAGTGATGTTAACATGATTGTCACAGTTAATACAAATACGCACAACATTCTGATGACATCTATTCCACGAGATTACTATGTTCCATTAGCTAATTCAGGTAAAGAAGATAAACTTACACACTCTGGTCTATTTGGTGTTGAAAACACAGTTAAAACTGTTGAAAACTTCATGGATATCGATATTGATTATTATGCAAGATTAAACTTCACAACATTAACTGAGCTTGTTGATGCAATTGGTGGCATTGATGTTTATAGCGACAAAGACATTAAACTATTACATGGTAGAGAACTTCATGAAGGTGTTAACCATATGGATGGCGCAACAGCGTTAGCTTTCGCAAGAGAACGTTATGGTTATGAATCTGGTGACTATCACCGTGTGCAGAACCAACAAGATGTTCTTACAGCTATCATCAAGAAAATGTTATCTCCAACACTATTAACGAACTACACAAAGATTCTTGATGCAGCAGGTGATTCTTTCACGACGAATATGCCAGCAGACAAGATGAAAGAATTAGCTAATGAACAGCTTAATACAAATGCTTCTTGGAATTTCTCTAGCCGTATTATGCAGGGAACAGGTAAAATGATGACAGGTGGTTACATGATGCCTAATACAAAGCTTTACTATACAATTCCTAACGAAGATAGCGTTAAACAAAATAAACAATATATCAAAGATGTCTTATCTAATGACACATTGAATTAATAGGAAGGAACTCTATGGATAATACTTTTGTAACTGAAACAAGCAATGAAGAAGAAGTTACCATTGATTTAATGGAAGTTTTCAAACAGCTTAAAACACATATTAGAACTATTATTCTTACAACACTCTTAGTTGCACTTCTTGTAGGTGTAGTAACAGTATTCTTTATACCAAAGAAATATGAATCTACAGTACGTTTGTATTTAAAACCTGATTCTTCTACAGGTGTTTCTGACTATAGTCAGATAAATGCAAATAACCTATTAGTTAACAACTATGTTGAGATGATTAAAGGTAATAATATAACTGAAAAAGCTGCTAATGAATTAAAATTAGATCAAGAAGAAGTATCAAAAGCTCTTTCAGTCAGCAATGAAACAAATACACAGGTTATTTCAATCACTTCAACAACGACTGATCCTGCTTTATCAAAGAGAATCGTTGATCAAGTCACAAAGACATTCAGAGATGAAGTAAGAGAAAACTTAAATGTTACAAACATTACTATAATTGATAACTCTAAGATTGCGACATCACCAGTATCACCATCATTACCTAAGAACTTAGCTATTGGTGCACTTGCCGGTGCAGTATTATCGATTGCGTTTGTAATTATTAGAATGCTTATGGATACAAGAATCCATAATAAAGATGAAGCTGAACAGTATCTTGGTATCCCTAACTTAGGTGCTGTACCATTTATTGAGAATAAGTAATGGAGTTCGTAGATATTCATGGACACTATGCATGGGGTATTGATGATGGTATTAGGGATCTAGATGAAGCCAGAGCAGCTTTAAAGAATGCATCAAAGGTTGGTGTAAGAGTCATTGCTGCTACACCTCATGTTATTAGTGGAACACACTTTGAAAAAGATATCCAACACTTTAAAGAACGTATCAACGAACTAAAGACAGAAGCAAATCAAGTAGGTATTGAAGTTCATGAAGGAAGTGAACTCTTCCTAAATCATGATGCACCTAGTTCTATTAGAAATGGTTACTTCATTCCATATGAAAATACTAAATATGCATTATGTGAATTCGATGTCAGAAGAAATCTACCTGATGACGAAGATGAAGTAGAAGAATACCTTTATTCATTTAAATCACATGGCTATACACCTGTAGTAGCACATGTTGAACGTTACTTTAAAAAGGGGATTGATATTGATCGTGTAAGTGAATGGGTAGATATGGGTTATATTATTCAAGTCAATGCATCCAGTCTTATTGGTACACATGGTTCAACAGTTCTTAAGAATGCAGAGGCATTAATTGAGAACAATCTAGCTATGTTAGTAGCGAGTGATACACATAAGAGTGAAGGAAGACGTTCTCCTGCTACTCTTGTTGATGCATATGCATTTATAAGCAAGAAATATGGTGAAGATACAGCACATATTCTCATGCATGATAATCCACTTCATATTCTACATAATGAACCTATTGTAAGAACACAAGTAAAAAAAGTAGGCTTCTTTAAGAAACTATTTGGGAGGTAGACATAATGGCTAAGAGAAAGAAAAGAACACATACTGGTCATACTTATAGCATTCTCGATAAATCTAGCGAACACCAACAATTTGACTATGCAGAAGTGTTCAGACATATCAGAACAAACATCGAATACTCTGGTACAGACCAGGAAATCACATCAGTATCAGTTACATCTACACAAGCTGGTGAAGCGAAATCAACAGTTTCAATGAATCTATCTTATATCTTCGCAGCTAAATATAAGAAAGTTCTTATTATCGATGCTGACTTAAGAAAAAGAACATTACATAAATATATGAACTTACCAAATGATGAAGGTCTAACAGACGCAGTTAGAGAATTTGGTAAAATACATATGTATGATCCAAAGTTCTTTAAAGCTATGGAACATGAAAGCTTTGCAGGTAACTTATATGTACTTACAGCAGGTACACAGGTTCCTAATCCAACTGAAGTTTTAGGATCTAAAAGCTTCGCAGATTACATGAAGGAATTAAAGAAACACTTTGACTTCATTATAGTAGACTGTCCACCAGTTCTTCAAACATCAGATCCTGTTCCTGTAGGTAATGCTGTTGATGGTACAATCTTTGTCGTATCTGCCCAGGATACTAATAGAAAAGATGCTACTGCAGCAGTAGAAATGTTGAAGAGAAATAAGGTTAATATTCTTGGCTCCGTATTGACTAAAGCTGAAATGCATGATGCCTCAGCATATTACTATTATTACTAATGCTTAAGAATATTGGTTTTAAAATATCTGTTGTTGTTATAGTCGCTATGATTGTAAGCCTTCTTGGCTACGATCATTACACTGAAAAGAAGAATGCGGAGTCGCTAAGCAAAGAAAAAGTAACAACACCAATAGAAACAAAGCCTGAAAACACAAAGAAGAATAATATCGTTGCTATTGGAGATGGGTTTGTCAATGGACAAACTAATTTCATTGATGCATTAGCTAATAACGCTAATGCAAATGTCACACAGTTTGGTGGCGTCAATGATACATCAACTGATGTAGCCATTAGAGCAAATGCCCTTAATGTCTATGTCAACAATATCACCATTCCATCTTCCGTATCACCAGTAGCTGTAACGCTCTATAACCAGAAAGGAGAAGCACTTGATGCCTTACATGGCAAGGGCACTAACTTCGACAATGTCACAATTGGTGGTATAGAAGGACAGCTCTCCTATAACCAACAAGATAAGAAACTCTACTTTGCAAGAAATGATGCGGGTAAAGAAACAGCCATCGCTAAACTAACACAGGTTGAAGGCAAGAAAGTTGACTTTAATGCGAATGATAGCTATGTCTTCTTTGTAGGTCAGAATGATCCCTATTACAAAGGATCAATCTTTAAAACAATCAACAACATCAATTATATTGTGAAGAAATACAACATCAATAAATATGTTGTTGTATCTCTTACAAGTAAAAGACATTATCACATTGTTGATGACATGAATGATGTATTGAAAGAAGAATACAAAGATCATTATCTAGACTTTAGAACATATCTTCTTACAAATGGACTAAAAGATGCAGGTATTCAGCCTACTAAACAAGACACTACTGATATCACACAACACAAGATACCAACATCATTACTCAATCAAGATCTCTTTACAGGTAATAAGTCATTCAATGACGTATTAGCTAAACAGATCAATGAGAAAATGAAAGCACTTGGGTATTTGAAATCATAACATAACTGAAAAGGGTATCTCTACATTCTGTAAAGATACCCTTTTCTACAATATTGATTGTCACGTATAATAGACATAGGAAATAAATCTAGGAGAATGGCTTATGTTTAAAGAGAATAATAGAAAAAAGAATATTATAACAATAATTATCAGCATAGTTATTATTATAGGTATTGCAGCACTTCTCTTATACAATAAGAATGCTTCTTCTAAAGCTTCTAAAGAAGCTATAAAGACTGCTGAAGCCCAAAAGGAAAATAAAGCTAGGAAAGAGGAAAAAAAGACTGAAGAAACACAAGCTATAGAGCCTACTCCACTAGTAGAACAGTCTCAAGAGACAAAAACACAAGAACAACCTGCAAAGACTACGCGAAAAAAGCCAAAACAAACTAAAACTACTAAACCAAAGAATACAACAAATAATAACACACAAACAAATAAACCTAAACAAACAACAAGCCCTAAGAAGAAACCAAAAACGACTACTCTTACAACAAGTACACCTTCTCCACAACCTTCTATTCATCAAGAATCACAACCATCTAATCCTAAAGAACCATCTGTAGAAGAACCAAAAACAGATAATACTAATAACAAGGTTGAAGAATCAAATCAACCAAACAGTGGTATTCTTGAAAATGACGAAAATATATACTAAAGCGATTTTGAAAATGTCCTGAATTTTTTTAATTATTAGTACTATATAAATGGGCTCTGATTGAAGAAGAATATAACTTCCAGCTGTTCTGTCTCCATGGATGGTCAACTGGTGGAATATACTTCTTCTTTTCTTTTTTCAGCTCCGCTATTATGTCAAAGTTTTTTGAATATTCTTCCCAGTTCTCAATTTCAAGAATATTGTAAAGCTTATCATTTATATTGGCATAAGTTTTGCCATCTAGACACTTGATCACCATCACTTCTGTTTCTTCCTTAAAATACATATCTGCTCCAGTACTGGTCACAATCATATAGTGAAGGTTATGATACTGAAAGCTATGTTCCTTATCAATTTTCCGATTTTCAATAATAGTTAATGCCTTGTTGATTTGTGACTGTGTCAATTGCTTTTCATACACAATTTTTGTACTATTGAGACGTAGGGCAAACTGATCATTGAACTTCTTAATGTAGCCGTCAAGAAACTGATTAGCCTGTTCTATCGTTGTAATACGAGTGCGTCTTAATTCTACTGGCAATCGTGATTGTAGTGTCTGGTTAACTCTTTCTACGAGGCCTTTAGCCTGAGCGACGCTCGTTGTTTTTATTTCTATACCAAGCCGATGCGCTGCGTAGGCAAACTGGGTGAAAGTATCTTCGTTGTCTAGTGGTGCATTTTTTCACTTATATTCAAATACAGTGCGCCTGTCGGTATAAAAGAGGGCCAGCACAACTTTGTTCAGAAGAATCTGTGAAATGACGCCATAATAGCCTTTAAGCTTTACCTGGTGGTCAAAACAAGCAGGACACTTTCTTTCTTGGTACATAAAGACGATATCATGTTTGAATCACAAGTTTTTATGTGCAAAAAATCCTCTCCTTTACACTATGGACCTATATGATATAGTATAATTATACATGTAATGCAATTATACTTTGGTGGGTGACTGTGTAATTGTGATTTTGGCGATTCTCTGTATGGTCATTCACCAAAGCAGAGAGAGCCGCCAGCCTTATAAAGAAAACTAATGTTTTGCAACGAGACGCGAGACAATATGGACCTCGACTGTGCGTGATAACGTCCAGGAATTCATCCTCAATGCATATTTGGATGATTACTATGAGAGGCAATCCTGCCATGAGTGAATCCAATGAGGCCAGTCGCCTGAACACGTTCATTCCAGTATGCTGGAAGGACTATGGGTCATCACAATTCACTAGAGAAGAATTTACTGTAACATATCATTTTATGACAACATATTTTCATAAGAAAAATCCACTTATTTTTAGCATGTTTGACTTGCTTTTTAGATATTTTGACAAAGTAGTGTTCTATTTCAATTTGTTTAAAGTATATGAAATTGTGATGGTGAGAATAATGATACGATAATGAGGCAACAACTATATTGTAATGTGGTATAGCTTAAAATAAGAGCGAATATAAGATAATGAATGAGGTAATATAACATGAATAGAAGAACAATTATCTCTAAAATTCTATCAATAATTCCTATGAGAAATCATATGACTTCTCAAGAAGCAAGAGAACTGTTACAGGCGTGTAGTCCATGTCCGCAGGGTACCTGTAAAGGAAGTAACGAATTGAAGGTGTCTTATGATTTACAGATTATTATTCCAGTCTATAATGGGGAAAAATATATTGAAGCATGTCTCAAAAGTGTTAAATCTCAAAAAACAGAGTACAATGTGTTGGCTACTATTATAAATGATGGTTCAATAGACAATACTGCTAAGATAATCGAGGATGTTATTTGTAACCAATGTGGAAATATTGAATTTGAGCTCATCACTCAACCAAACAAAGGCATTTCAGGGGCAAGAAATACAGCACTTAAGGCTCTCAAAGGAAACTATATAATGTTTCTGGATTCAGATGATTTATTAGTTGATCAGGCAATTGATAAATTGCTTAATACTGCATATACATTTGATTTAGATATTGTACAAGGCAACTGGTATGAATTTAATATCCAAAATAGTCAACATAATAATATATCAGTCAACGCTCTTTCAGGTTATCCTTGGGGAAAGGTTTATAAATCAATATTGTTTAAAAACTTCCAGTTCCCTGAAGGCTACTGGTTTGAAGATACACCATTAAGTTTTATCATCGCAGGAATGGATATTACATATAAGATAATTCCAGATACGATTTATGCCTATCGCATAAATCCTGAAGGTATCACTTCTATATCACAAACGTCAAATAAATGCATTGATAGTTATTATATAACAGAGTTGTGTTTAGAAGAATTCCCTGTATTTGGTTTGAAGTATGATGATCGTGCTTATGACTATTTCCTGCATCAAAGCATCATGAATATAAAGAGAGCTTATAGCCAGCCAAAAGAAATCAGAAGGGCATTATTCACTCTGACATATACATTGATGGAAGAGTATTTCCATGACATGCATACGCAAGATGCATCTCTAAAAGACATTGAACAATGTTTGAGACAGCATCTCTTTCTAAGATTTGAAACAATTGTTTTTCCAAATTAATCACATACCATTTGATAAAAGGCTTGAAGATTAAGACAAAACTCAAGTCTTTTATCATATCTAAAATAATCAAATATTTCTGTTTTATTGAATGAAATTGCTTTCAATGTTGTTGATAACGTACAATGATATTGAGGGGATGTGCCATTATGATGAAAAAGCATACAAAAAGACTTATAATAGGTATTTTTGTAATTATTGTCTTAGTTCTATTATTGTTGTTTGGAGCAAGGCGTTATCAAAATGGCCTTAATAAGACAAACATAGAGCTTTATGTAGGTGATCATTACAAGCTGGCACTTAAAAAACAAGTAAAAGAAGTGACATGGCATAGTCAGAACAGTGAGATTGCTAGAGTAGATCAACAAGGTGAAATAGAAGCAAAGAAAAGTGGAAAAACTGTTGTCAGTGCAAAGACATCAAAACAGACATATCGTTGTGACATTCGGGTCAAAGAAAGACCAAAGCTAAGTGAAAGTATTATGACTTTAAAAGCTGGTCAAACAAAGAAGCTAAAACTGCTTAATACTGATGAAGAACCTTAATGGTCAATTGAAGATCATAAAATAGCGAAAGTAAGTAATAACGGTACTGTTAAAGCTTTAGAAGTGGGTCATACTTATATCGTTGCTTCATTAAATAATGAAACATATAAGTGTTTTATAAAGTTCCCGACAGAAAACCCACGCGCCCTTGGGCCGTGGGATGAATGTCGGTTAGGAATATGATATAATATACATACAGGAAATCCTATTTCCGAGTCTTTAGAAAGGAGAAAGCTGTATGCATCTTACCGTAAAACAACAAGTAAAGCATCTTTCAAAGGAAGACTACAAAACTATAAAAGAACTATGCCATATAGCAAAGAATCTTGCCAATGAAGCTATCTATAATGTGCGCCAGTATTACTTTGCAGAAGGCGAGTTTCTAAAATACGAAAAGAATTACACTCTTTTAAAGAACAGTCCTAATTACAAGCTATTAAACTCCAACATGGCACAGCAGATCCTGAAAGAGATCGATGGCTCTTTTAAGTCATTCTTCGGCCTGCTGAAACTGGCAAAGCAGGGAAAATACACCTTCAAGGACTGCAGATTGCCTCATTATCTTCCTAAAGACGGATACACAACACTTGTCATCGGTTTTGTAAGACTTAAAGAAAATAAGTTGATACTTCCGTTTTCTAACAGCTTCAAAAAAACACACAAGCCTGTCGAGATAACAATACCGCCCATACTGCTTGACAAGAAGGTCAAGGAGATACGCATCATACCTAAAGCAAAAGCAAGGTTCTTTGAAATTCAGTATATCTACGAAGCTGAATGCGTTCAAAGAAATCTTAATACAAACAATGCACTTGCACTTGATTTAGGAATCAATAATCTTGTAACCGCAGTTTCAAGCAATGGCAGGTCTTTCATTATAGACGGAAGAAAACTCAAATCCATCAATCAGTGGTTTAACAAGGAAAACGCTCGTCTGCAGTCTATAAAGGATAAGCAGCACTATGGTAAAAAAACTACGAACAGACAAAAGGAGATTGCAAGAGACCGTAATAACAAAGTCAATGATTACATGAACAAAGCTGCCCGCAAAGTAATAAACTACTGTATCGCTAATGATATAGGCACTCTCGTGGTCGGTTACAACGAAACGTTTCAGCGCGGCAGCCATATAGGGAAGCAGAATAATCAGAATTTTGTAAACATCCCATACGGTCAGCTTCGCAGCAAACTTGAATATCTCTGCACGCTAAACGGCATCGTATTTGTAAAGCAGGAAGAGTCCTATACATCAAAATCATCATTCTGGGACAAAGATGAGATTCCTGTTTACAATGCCGATAATCCAAGAGAATATCAATTCAGTGGCAAAAGAGTATACAGAGGGCAGTATAAAACCGCAAGCGGGAAAACAATTAATGCGGATGTTAATGGCGCATTGAACATCATGCGCAAAAGTAGCGTTGTGGATGTCAACATCCTATACGGTAGAGGCGAAGTGGGCACGCCTGTAAGAATAAGGATTGCCTGAAAAGGTGGAAACTTAAATATCAAACTTCTTAAACGGAGCCGTAAGGCTCTCAGAAGCCACCTACCTTTAGGTGGGTGGTAGTTCACTAATGTCCTTGATGCAAAAACAACAATATCAGTTGGACATTGGGATAGAGATTATTACCTTGGTGAAAAGGATCTTCATTTTGATAAGTGTTACCTTATCCTGACTGACAGTAATAAACGTATAACGACTATACCAATCACCAAGAGTATGTGTAGTGGTTATGACTTAAATAAAGTGGGAGAACAACAGGTTACAATTGCCTATCTTGAAGAAAAGCTTATACAGCCAATAAGAGTAAGTAGCTTTGACTTAAAGATAAATTCTTCAAAAGAGATTGACATGATTAATGGTGAAACAAGAGATATTGTTCTCTCTTTACCATCAAACGTTACTCATCAAGAAGTAACCCTTCAGGCAAAAAGCAGTAATGAAAATATTATTAGCTGTAGTACAAATAATAAAACATTGACAATACAAGCACATAAACAAGGTGAGGCTTATATTGACATTGTTCATGTTCAGACAAATAAGCGTTATCGCATTAATGTCTATGTTTCACCTGCATTATATAAGTTAACGAATGCAGATGATTCTATTGGAATACCAGTAAATCATTCTATTGAACTAGAAATACAGGCATTTAGGCCTTATCAGCTAGAATATGATAAAAACATGTTTGATGTTACTATGTACGATCAAAAACTTATTGTAAAAGGAATAAAGGTTGGATCAACAATCCTAAAAGTCATTGACATAACATCACAAGAAGTACTAACCTATCAACTTCACATAGATCAAGAAGAAATCTATAGTAATCAAAATAACTTAATAGACCATTACCAACAAAAACTAACTGATTTACACGCTTTAAAACAAAATAATAGCTATCTAAATATCTATAGTACACAGTTCTATAGCCTTCATGACTTCAATACCTTCACCTATGATCAGGAAGGACAGCATTTAGGTGGATTTTATCTAGAAGATATGGTTCTAAGAGTTAAGAGTCTAAAAGTTATAACCCAAAAAGACTTTTATGAATATGTCATAGAGATTGATCATGATTATTGGAATTATGATATGCGTATCGCTTATGAACAAAAACTAGAATCTGTTTACCAAAGCTTACAGTTAAATGGTCTTAGTGATGAAGCTAAGGTAAGAAGGATTCATGATTATGTTTGTAAGAATATCATTTACGATTACAAGACATATAGTCGTAATATTCAAGGTAAGCCTATTGATTATAGCGTTGATAATTATTCAAGCTATGATGTCCTGTTTGATAAACCTGATCCATCAACAGGTGCTAGATTAGCAGTATGTACAAGCTATACAGGTCTGTTTTTAAGACTAGCTAAGAAAGCCAACCTTGAAGTGAAGACTGTACTGGGCAGACAAAGTAATAGTTTAAATACAAGCCATGTCTGGAATGTAGTGAAAGTTAATGGACAATGGTATCAGATAGACTGTACCTGGGATGGCTCAACTGAGAATACTACATATGAATATTATCTAAAGGGAAGAAAATTTAGGGATCATATACTTGACAAAGAATTTCAAAGTCTTCCGATATCACAAAATGACTATGCTTAATAGAATACAATAGATTCTTAACCGAGGAAGAATAACCCTTTAAGTATATTATTGAATTGCATGGATAAGATGCTTTCTATAATTGTGGGGCATTAGCTGAAAAAATTAAAAACCGCTTAAAAAACTGTGGGTTCAGTATACACCAGATGTACATGAGTCCACAGTTTTCTTTGTTTTATGAACTTCTGGAAGAATAAACAACATATAAAAATATCTACTACTTCACTTTTCTCATAATAATCAATCCAAAAATGATATTCATATGAACCGGTTTCTTATAACCCCATGAGTATTAAAGGTATCTTTTTTGTTTATTGGACATATATTAAAAGGATAGAATATATAATATTATCGTATTTTGAAAATCAATTCGTTATACTTAAAGCTTATGATAGAATAGATGCAATAGAGGTGGAGTATGATTAAATATGAAAAGATTATAAATTCAGATATGCCAATAAAGCTTGTAAGATTTACTGGTGAAATATATCAGTATATTGATAAACATTGGCATAATAGTATTGAAATTGTTTTAGCTATTTGTGGTGGTTCAACGGCATTTATAGATGGTAAATACTATCCATTATATCAGAATGATACAGGCATACCTGTAATCATCAATTCCTGTGCTATACATTCCTTTGGAACACCAAATACATCAGGTCCCTATATTGGCTTAGCTCTTCAAATAAACTATGATTTCTTTAAAAGTGTTTACAAAGATATCGATCATATTCAATTCAAACAGCCTGATTCTCATAGCTGCAATCAAATAAAAGAATGTTTATATAAACTTGTTGAATGCTTTGAACTAAGAAACAAAAATAAAAGAATTGAAATAATTGGACAAGTCTATCATCTTATTTATTTACTTGTCAGTGAACTTGGAGAAAAGAAGAAAGATTCAGTCATACAGAAAAGCAACAAGAATAAACACCGACTAACCTCAATCGTTAAATACATAGATGCACATTATCAAGATAAACTGACAATCGAAGTCATCAGTGAACATTTTAACCTATCGGAAGGTCATCTATCAAAAATCTTTAAAGATAATATGGATATCACTGTCAAAGCATATATCTCGCAAATAAGAGTAAGTCATGCCCGTGACATGCTTATTGATACTGATTTGCCATTAATTGATATAGCTTTGGCATCAGGATTTCCTAATACAAAAGCCCTCAATAAAGAATTCAAACATCTATATGATATTTCTCCATTAGAATATCGGAGAAAGATTAATATGTATGATAATTAACTGAATATTTGTTTTTAGCCTCTTTTTTATGAGTTTTTGTCCAAATATAAGCGCTTACATTTGATAAAATACCATATAGATGAGGAGGAAAAGGAAAATATGAAAGGAAAAAGGATAATTGTAAGTGGTTTTGTGAGTTCAATGATGATCTTATCAACTGCAGTTATACCAGTCTTTGCATCGGGAATAGGCGTTGCTACAGGAAGCCAGAAAGCTTATGTAGTGAATGATGACTGGGGCAGTGGAGTTTCTAAGACAATCATGACACTTGACAAAACCATTGATGCTAATTCAGTAGCGAAGGGAGATTTCAAAGTTGTACAGACTGCTGGTAAAACAGAAAGCAATCGTACAATTATTGATGCTTACACATCTAATGCCAATGGTGACAAGATTGGAAATAATTCTAATTTTGTGACTGTTGAAATGAAGATTTCTCCTAAAGAAGGCAGTCCTATTGAGTGGAATATGTCGACATGGAGAAATAACTGGGCAAATCCATATCAATTGGATGTAAGTATTAATGATGGAGAAGATATTAAGAGTGGCAATGAATCTATCACAAAATTAGATGTTGATCCAAATATCAATGTCGCACAAGACGGTAAAATCGTACCACAGCTAAATGGTTTTTCATTTAAAGACAACAAGTTTACATCACAGACATTTATTGATAATAATGATACGGTATCTTATTCACTCTACACACCAGCTAAAGATAGCCATAAAAATGCTTTAGTCATTTGGAATCATGGCATTGGTGAAACTGGTACTGATGTACAGATTGATTTACTTGGGAATAAAGTAACTGCTTTAGGTAGTGAGAAGTTCCAGGATATTATGGATGGAGCCTATGTACTTGTTCCACAAAGATCATATAATACAAAAACATCAACAGTGAAAGCTTTAATTGATAAGGTCTTAAAAGACAATCCTGATATTGATGCGAATAGAGTGATCATTGGTGGATGCTCTGCAGGTGGCTTATTTACAATGAATATGATTCTTGATTATCCAACATTCTTTGCCGCTGCATATCCTATTTGTCCAGCTAAACAGAGTAAGGATGTTACTGATGAACAGATCAATTCATTAAAGAACTTACCAATCTGGTTCATTCATGCAAAGAATGACGGAACAGTTAAATATGATACAACAAGTAAGTTATTAGTTGAAAGATTAAAGGCAGCTGGTAATACAAATGTACGTACTTCATTCTTTGATGATGTTCATGATACAACAGGACGTTTTACTAATGAAGATGGAACACCATATACATATGATAGCCATTGGTCATGGACTTATTTTGATAATAATGAATGTATTGATAATGGTGAAACAATATGGCAATGGATGAGTAAACAGACAAAAGCAAATGTAGTCGCAAATGGCACACAAAAAGCTTATATTACAGGTGAAGACTGGGGTCCAGCTGTACGCAAGACAGTATTAACACTTGATAAGGTTGTTGATTCTGATTCCGTAAATGCGGAAAACTTTAAAGTTGTTGAAGAAAAGAATGGCATTAAAGACTGGTCTACTGGAGAAGAAGGTATCGTAAGTGCTAAACGCCAGGTTACGAATGCATATACTTCTGATGAAAATGGCAATAAAGTGACTACTAATTCTAGATATGTTACATTAGAAATGTATGTCTCACCTAATGATGGTTCACCATTCATTTATCGTCTATCAACAGGACTTAATAGCTGGTGTAACCCATATAAGCTTAATGTCAGCTTGAAGAGTGGTGCAACACTTAAAGCAAGTGAACAAGAAATTACAGCATTAAATATCACATCAACAATTGATGTCGAAAAGAATGGTAAAATCGCTCCACAATTAGAAAAATTCGCACAGAAATATTATAAAGCAAATGATGGTAGAACATATTCATATTCAGAATATCAGCCACAGCAAGACAATAAAAAGAATGCCCTTGTGATTTGGCTTCATGGTGCTGGTGAAGGTGGAACTGATACTTCAATTGACCTTCTTGCCAATGAAGTTACTGCCTTAGCAGGTGACAAGTTCCAAAGTGAACTCAACAATGCCTATGTTATTACACCACAGTGTCCAACAATGTGGATGGATGGTGGTAATAAAACATACCAGAATGGTGACAAGGGTTCAATCTATGCAAAGGGATTATTCGATCTAATTGATAACTATGTTAAAAATAATTCTGACATTGATACGAATAGAATCTATATTGGCGGATGCTCTAATGGTGGTTATATGACTATGGAAATGATTCTAAAGCATCCAGATTACTTTGCAGCAGCTTTCCCAATTTGTGAAGCATTCTATGATGAATATATCACTGATAAACAGATTCAGTCATTAAAGAACTTACCAATCTGGTTCACATATGCCAAGACTGATACAACAGTTGACTTTACAAAGACAACAGAACCAACAGTCAAGAGATTATTAGCTGCTGGTAATAAGAACGTTCATGTTTCAGCATTTGATGATGTTCATGATACTTCAGGATTATACAAAGATGCTAATGGTAATCCATATGAATACAATGGACATTGGTCATGGATCTATTGGGACAATAATGAGTGCTTCGATAGTAATGGAGTAAATGCCTGGAACTGGTTAGGTCAACAAGCTAAGAAAGAAGTTGAAAATACTACACCTGTAGAATCAAAAACTACTTCTAATGTATCAAAACCTACTTCTAAAACAAGCAAGACTTCTACGAAATCAACAACTGCTTCAACAAAAGCAGTGAAGACCGGAGATAGTACTTCTGTTGCAGGTCTTATAGTTGTCTTCATCACTTCTTTACTTGCACTCATTTTCTTAAGCAAGAAGAGACAAAATCAATAGTTTAATACTTCTAGCCACACTCATATGAGGACATCTCATTAAGGTGTGGCTTTTTTCATTTCAATTCAAATAAAAACAACAGCTAGAAATCTAACTGTTGCTTTATGTGCTATACTTAGTAAGCTATTTTACCGCAAGAATATCATTAATAATCTTACGTAAGATATTACCATAATCTTTATCAGTTGCCCAGCCAACACCATTCGGGTTTTCTTGAGAGCCTAACCATTCAACATATTGAGCACTACCTTTAGTTACATATTGATAGCGAGCATCAACTAATGGATACTTAAGCGTAGGATTCTTAATTGCATAAGCTTTTAAATGTTGAATATGAGCACGGATACCTTCTCGAACTGATTTGAATGTGTTACTTGGCTTACTTGCATCAACGGATCCTATGCCAGCAAAGTTATATTGTTCAATCTTTACTTTACCAGTATAAGTCAAGAAACCAGTTTCATTGCACATTTGTGCGAATGCAACTTCAGGACGAATGCCTTCTGCCGTCGCTTCCTGATAGTAGACATGAACAAAGTCATTGATGGTTTTTACTTCACTATCATGGCTACTATAGTAAGTTGGGAAGTTCGCCTTACTTGAGTAGTATTTCACCATTTGCGCTTCCGTTGCTTTTGGCGCACCACTTATTTCATAGAGCTGAGATGTAGTATTCTGACTTGATTGTGAATTGTTAGGAGCAATAGGTCTGGTGATTTTATTTGGCTGTGGTAATCTATTGGCGATACGGCCTTCATTCTTTCCATATTTTATGTAATGTAAATAATAAGCTGCATTATTATTGCCATAAGCTTTTCTTAAATCTTCATAGTTAGCTCTATAGTAGGAAAGAATAAACTGTGAACTAGCCTGACGTGATTCATTCATGCCATACTTCACAAAGTGATTTAAGACAGCCTGATCATTATAAGTACCATAAGCTTTCTTTAAATCACTATATTTGTTGATATAGAAATTGAAGTCATAGACAGCAGAGTAATCAATACCATTGAGCTTAGTCACATAACCAACCATCTGTGTTGTACCAGTTGTCTTACGTCCTTCCTTAACACCATAATGGATATAATGCATATAATAATTCTTTAAGTCATTGCCATAGGCAGCTCTTAAATCAGGATATTGTAAACGGTAGGAATTAACATCAAATGTAGACTTTGCCTGACGGCCTTCATTCATGCCATACTTCACAAAATGATTTAAGACAGCCTGATCATTATAGGCACCATAGGCATTCTTTAAATCACTATATTTATTGATGTAATAATTGAAGTCATAGACTGATGAATAGTCAACATCATCAAGTTTAGTTACATAACCAACCATTTGTGTTGTACCAGTTGTCTTACGTCCTTCTTTAGCACCATAGCGAATATAATGCATATAGTAATTTTTCAGGTTATCACCATAGGCAGCTCTTAAATCAGGATATTCTAAACGATAGGAATTGACATCAAAATTAGCGCTACCTCTTAATCCCTTTGCCATGCCACTTTCTACAAAGTTCTTAATTAATCCTGCACCATCAGTTGCTTTATATTGAGACTGCAAAGTTGGATTATTCTTGTAGTAATAGTCTTGATTATAGACAGCTGAGTAATTTATACCTTTGTATGTTGTGACATTTTGAACTGATGAAGTTGGTTTAGTAGTTGAAGATATGAGTTTGTCAGCTACACGTCCTTCATTATAGCCATATTTAATATAATGATTATAATATGCCTTCGTATCATTACCATAGGCTTTTTGTAAGTCGGCATAGTTCTGCTTGTAGTATGATACGTTGAATGATGCGATAGCCTGGCGACCTTCATTCATACCATATGTTAAGAAATGATTGAAGACTGCATTTCTATTTGTACCATAGGCTTTCTTTAAGTCTGAATACTTGTTGATATAGTAATTGTAGTCATAGACTAATGCATAGTCACTTTCACGTACTATACTTACTGGTTCATGTGTTGAATAGTAGTTATTAATGCCCTTGGCATCAGCACGTCCCAATGCTTTAAGTTTAGCTTCAGTAGACAAGTATTTTCCAAGCTCTGTTGGATTTGAGATAAAAGCATGTTCAACAATAATACCAGTCATGGCATTGCTTTTGGCTCCTCTGACAATGGCATAATAGTCAGCTATTGAACCATCACTATATTTTGTGCCATTTGCAGAATTTCTTGTGAATGCTCCACGTTTCTTAATACCTAAACTGCTGATCTCTTTTAAGATAGAATTAGCGATGTTTTCCCCTTCAGTATGGAGCTGAGGATATAAGCTTGTATTAGGTATTTCTACCTCAGCACCAGTTGCACTGCTTCCTGCTGAGTTAATATGAACACTAATCAAAGCATCAGCATTCTTTTCTCTCGCATAGTCAGTACGATAAGTAAGAGACTTGTAGGTATCTGTCTCTCTTGTCATATAGATTTTATATCTACCTGTTGCTTCTAGCTGCGTTTTTAGTTCTTTGGCAATGGATAAAGTCATATTCTTTTCATAATAACTTTTACCATTATATGTACCAATAGCACCACTGTCATTACCACCATGACCTGGATCTATAACTAAAACAACAGGATTTGCTGCTTTAACATCAGTTGCCTGTAAAGTAAGTATGAGCATGCCTGAAAGCATAAAAGAACTCATCTTTATGAGATGTTTTTTTCTATCAATTTTACTTTCCATAGACTTCCCCCTTGATGCTTCTATACTAACATAAAAAGCTCATAATGTTATTGAAAAATACAACATTTCTCTCTAATAAAGCCCTTTTATTGAAAACCACTAGCACCATAATATAAATACTTTTATATGCATATAACATTAAATATGCAACAATGCTCTCATATCTTCCAAAAAGACTAATCGATCACTAAAAGAATGAAGATCATTAATCCCCATAATACGATAAATCGTAGAAGGAAAATCAGCTAAAGGTATAAGCGTAAGCTTATCTTCATAGCCTTTAATCATATAAGCAGGCAAGAGACTGACACCACTATTCTGAGATATCTTCATCAGTAGGGTAAGACGATTATCAACCGTTTCAAAGGTAGGATGAAGGTTTACTATATCCCATGTCTGTTTCACAAATTCAAGTGTCGACATGGTTTCTTTCTGACATAGAATGAAGTGATGTTCTTGGGCAAGATCTTTTAGATGAACACTGTTTTCTTTGGCTAAGGGATGATTTCTTGAAACAACAAGATAATAAGGTATCTTATCAATCTCCATAAAATGATAATGATTTATAGAAGATGCTTCAAGCGTATTCATAAAGACAATATCAAGATCATCACTATATTCAATAAGCTCATGTAAGTCATAGATATTAATAGATAATGTCAGTTCAGGATGCTTTTTATTGATTGTTGTAAGATGCTCAAATAATAAATTCTCAAAATCATAACCTTCAAGAATACCAATCTTGATGGTTGTGTTTTTTGTATGTAAGGCATCATAGATATGATCAAATTCACTTAATAATGGCTGATATTGTTTATAGAGATAAAGACCTTGGGTGGTGAGATGCATGCCTTTGCCTTCTTTTTCAAATAAGATCACACCTAATTCCTTTTCCATATGATGAATGACTTTAGTAATTGTGGGTTGGGTAGTATAGAGGCTTTTAGCCGCTTTCGTGTAGTTTTTATAGGTTGCAGCACTTAAGAATATACGAATATCTCCAATACTAATACGATCTGCTTTCATGTATGCCTCCTATTCCAATATGGAATACTTTAGCATAAAATTAAGAATTTCACAAGGATATCCAAGGGTGTTAACATACTCTTGTTCACAATTTAACAAGGCTGGTGAAGAAGATGAAGTGTGATCGTCAAACATTATTACTTGCTTTTTGCATTGCTCTTTTTGCGCCTATCTGGGCCATCCTTGCTCCTTATATAGGGATTACAACAGGAGGAGTTGCATTAATATGTGCTGGTATCTTTGTTGAAGCGGGAAATACAATCAAGCAGGCTCTTCCTGTTTCTATTGGCTTTTTGCTGGGTGACTTATGGGCTGTGCTTGTCGTTGAGTTATTGAAGGTTATGCCATTTAAGCATAATATGAATCTCTTTATCCTGCTTTTTATTGGTGGTGGCTTAGCAGTGCTTATAGCCTCATTATTGCCTAAAAGAATCAACCTTTCAGCCTGGCTGAGCGGATTTGCGATTGGCTTGTTGATATTAGCACCCGTTCGAACGCTAGGCAGCCTGCCTTTGCAGATTGCCATCAGCATGCTTGTAGGCGTCTGGTATATTGGTGTATTTGTGAGTTGTGTGATGCATGTTGTAGGAGGACATGAAGATGAATAAAGTTGGTGTAAGTGAAGAAGAAAAGAATTTATCCTATTATCGTTTCTATCAGCAGGAATTAGCACCTATTGATGAGGAAAAGCTTGCCTTAGTTGAGCATCCATCAGAAAAAGCAGGTGTGCCTTTTAGCGATAAGAATCTCTTTCTTAAAGGCGAAGATCAGGAATATTGCCAAATTGGCTATGGTCTTAATGCTGATGGTACAGCCTTTGTGGCAAATAGGACATATATGCCTAATGTGACAAGTGAAATGCTGGACTGGTGGTTTCCTTGGCATTCAGTTGGCAGTGATTTACGATATAAGATCTGGGACAATGAAGATCATTACTTTGCTAGAGCAGATCGTTGTGATTATGTATGTGATCCAAGTGTTCCTATACGAGAAAAGACATGGGGTGTTAGCCATTATATCTTAGAGGATGTTGGGAATGGGCCTGATTTCTTAAAGCTGAACTTTTTAAGACCAAGAGATTTTGGCTATGATGAAAGCCTCATTGATACTTCAACATGTTCATCAATGGTCTGTGCTATTGGTGAAGGCAAGGTTGCTGCAGCAATGACCCATAAATGGTATCCCTATAAGAATGGTGTCATGTTTGTCTCGCATTTCTGGATTGGGATGCATAGAAATGAGGATGGTACGATCACTAAAGGTATCCCTGATGGTATCAAGATACCTTTAAATATTGCTAAAGGCTTATATGCCCATAATATTAAGGAATTTAGTAATTTAAAGGCAATCTTGCCAGAAGTCTATAAAGAAAATAAAGGAGCATTTTAATTATGAAAATCATGGGAATTGTTGCTGGAAGACATAATGGCAACTCTGAAATATTAGTTAAGGAAGCATTAAATGCAGCAAAGGAAAAAGGTGCTGAAGTCACTCTTATTAATCTGTTTGACTACAACATTCTACCATGTACAGGATGTGAATCCTGCACCATGCGTATGGGTGATGTTGGAATGGGTAAAGCTGATCATTATGATGGCTGTGTACTCAAAAACAAAGATGATATGGATAAGATCATGCAGGTTATGCAGAAACAGAACGGCATCATTGTTGGTGTGCCAACATATGACCTTATGCCAAGTTCGCTCTATACCCGCTTTGCCCAGCGTTTCTTAGCTTATGAATTATCTTTCCAGCTCAAGGTTGGCTTGGTTAAAGAAGATCCTCATTGTGTAGCAGGCTTAATTGCCGTAGGAGGAAGCTGTCATGACTGGCAGACACTTTCATTGGAATCACTTGCTGCAACCATGTTTACACAATCTATTCGTGTTGTAGACGAAATGATGTCAACACGTAATGGTCGTCCTGGTAATGTTTTATTACGTGACGATCAGCTAGAACGTGCACATCAATTAGGTGAAAATATCGTTCAGGCCATCAATACACCGGTCGAAGAAAGAGGCTGGCTTGGTGATCCTGATATGGGTCTTTGTCCAAACTGTCATTCATCCCTCATCTATCCTGGTGAAAAGCATTGGGATGGCGTTCAATTCCCATTTGAGTGTGCGGTATGTGGAGCTGGCGGAGACTTAGTGAGAGATGAACAAGGGAAAGTACACTTTGTCTTAGCTAAGAATGGCTTATGTCGTGATCGTAATAAAAATGAATCACGTGAATTACATTTAAATGAAATCGTCGAAACAAAGATGGACTTCTTTGCCCATCAAAAAGAAGCGATGGCGAAGATGAAGAAATATCGTGAAATGCGTTTTCCAACAGTAGAGAAATAGGAGGCAAAGATGATCACAATCACAATAAATGATCAAAAGATCGAAGTCGAAGAAGGAACATCCCTTCTTAAAGCAGCTCTTGATCATAATATTTATATTCCCCATATCTGTCATCATCCAGATTTACCAGAAATTTCAACCTGTAAGCTTTGTCTTGTTGATATCGAAGGTGAAGAAAAGCCTCTATGTTCTTGCAAGGTCAAGGTCAAAGATGGCATGGTTGTTCATACCGAAAGTGAAGAAGTGACAAGATTACGTAATCTTGCCATGGAACTCATCCTAGCAGCTCACCCAGAAGACTGTTCAACATGTCCTAAATATGGTCAGTGTGAATTACAGAATCTTATTCAGTATATGAATGTCTCAGCGACAAGAATGCATCGCCGTGTTAAGGGCTTTAAGGAAATTAAAAATAATCCTCTTTATATTCATGACATGAATCGCTGTATTCTTTGTGGTCGTTGTGTTCGTGCCTGTCATGATATGCGTCATGTTGGCATTCTCGACTACAAGAAGAAGGGTGTTGAAAGCTATGTGGGCACATTGCATGAGAAATTACTAAAGGATGAAGACTGTCGTTTCTGTGGTGCCTGCGCTGAGGTCTGTCCAACTGGAACAATTCGTGATATTGCAAGCTATAGCGCAAGTGATAAATGGGATCAGCTGATTCCATGTCATTCTGCCTGTCCTGCTCATACCGATGTTCCACGCTATGTCCGTTATGTAAGCGAAGGGAAATATGATGAAGCAGCTGCAGTTGTTCGTGAAAAAGCACCATTTCCTCATGTTTTAGGCTATGTATGTAATCATGTCTGTGAAGGAGAGTGTCGTCGTCAGGCTGTCAGTGATCCAATCTCTATTCGTAATATCAAGCGTTATGCAGCTGAACATGACACTGGTCGTTATTGGCATCATAAAGGTAAACAATTACCTGATACGAATAAGAAAGTGGCTATTGTTGGAGCGGGTGTCGCCGGCTTAACAGCGGCCTACTATTTAAGAAAACAGGGGCATGATGTCACAATCTTTGAACAGCAAGAAAAAGCCGGTGGAATGATGCAATATGGTATTCCATCCTATCGTTTACCACGTGAAGATGTTGATGAAGAAATCAATTATATTCTCGAAACAGGCATTCACCTTAAAACAAATCATCGTATTGATGATGTCAACGCTCTGAAAAAAGACTATGATGCCATCTTGCTTACAGTTGGTAACCAGCAAGGGCGTATTCTTAAAATGGAAGGTAGTGATGCTTCCGGTGTCCTGACAAACTTATCCTTTTTGCGTCAGGTCGCAAAGGGTCAAGAAACAGGCATGGGTGAACATGTCATTGTCCTCGGTGGGGGAAATGTCGCATTTGATTGTGCAAGAAGTGCTAAGCGTATGGGGGCAAAAGATGTTCATGTTGCCGCACTTGAAGCACGTGACAAGATGACCGCTGATGAAGAAGAAATTCTTGAAGCTATTGAAGAAGGCATTACGATTCATCCAGGTGTAACATTTGAACATATCACTACAAAAGATGGTCATGTCTCAGGCGTAGGCATCAGCAAGATTGCCTCTTTCACATTTGATGAAAACCGTCAGGCAGTTATTGAAAAAGTACCTGATTCCTATGAACTTATTGCCGGTGATACAGTTATCTTTGCCGTTGGACAAAGCTGTGATCTTGGGGAAAATAAAGCGCTTGAACGTGGTAAAGCCAACAGCATTGTGACAAATGAAGAAAATGGCATGACAAGTATTGAAGGCATATTTGCCTGTGGTGATGCTGTGTATGGCACAAAATCTGTCATTCTTGCGATTGCTAAAGGGCGTGAAGTCGCAAGTTCAATGGATAAATATTTAGGTGGTGATGGGGACATTAGTGAAGTCCTAGCTCCAGTTGAACATATCAACAATGCGCTTGGTAAACGTGAAGGCTTTGGCTATGAAGAACGTATTCAGCCAACAATCGTTGCTCCAGATAAACGCAAAGATAATTTCAATCTCGTTAACTTGGGCATTGATGATGACAAGATCAAGAAAGAAGCATCACGTTGCCTCCAGTGTGACTTGCGTTGTCATATAACGCATTCTAAGATTTGGTCAGAATATCGAAAGGAGCAGGAATAATGTATACAGATATCATTCATACCCCATTACCAGAACATTTCTTACGTATCATCATTACATTGCCTGATGCTGATCTTGATTGTCAGCTGGCATTCTTATATCAGGAACGTCTTGATGATATTTTAAAGGGGGCTCGCTTACTTGGTGACTGTCCTGTTGTTTTAAAGATTCCTGAAAACATGAATGTTGCTGTTGATCAGAAGATTACAGTCATTCATAAAAAAGAAGATATTGAACACTTGGATGATGATCTTATTGTTTCTCCTCTTGCTTTGATCAAATACTATGAACACTCTAATCATCAACCAACAGATTATCTCTATGTCTTTGTCGATGGAGTAAGACAACAGATTGCCTGCAATACACCTATAGCAGCACTTGTCAAAGACGTTAAAGCAGTAAGGGTTGGAGAGACATTCTATAATCACGAACAATTCAATACATTACTCAACGAAGAAACCATCGAGAATGGTGTCATTGAAACTTATGACAACACGAAGTGCATGGTTCAAGAAGCTTTCAAACGGATGCGCTTGAATCAAGAAAAGAGCTGTGGACGCTGTGTCTTCTGTCGTGAAGGCTATATGCAGCTAGTTGCCCTCTTTAGTGATCTTACAAGTGGTAAATGCAAGGAACAGGATTTTGAGATCATGAAAGAAATTGTGAATGCGATGAGTGACTATTCAAACTGTTCTGTAGGCACTAATGGGAAAAAGACATTACTTAGCTTGTTAGAAAACTTCAATGAAGAAGTATTAGCACATGTTAAAGGGGAATGCCCAACGCTTCAATGCCCAGATCTTATTCACTATTATATTGATCCAAAGTTATGTAATGGATGTCATGCCTGTCATGATGTTTGTGAAATACATGCAATCCTGGGGGAAAAGGATGATATTCATGTCATTGATGATTTCACATGTACAAAATGTGGTAAATGCCTCCATACCTGTGAAACTCATGCCATCAAGTGCATAACTGGAGCACTTCCAGAATTACCTGATGAACCAATTAGTCTCAAAGGGGAAAAGAGAGTTAAAGAAAAGCGTGTGGTGAGAAAGCGTGTAAGACCACAGGCTGTATTATTTAGAAAGAAGTTACAAACAAAAGTCGAACAAACAGTAGAATGGAAAGGAAACGGAAAGATGAAGGAAATGAATGCCGATGTCATTGTTGTAGCAGCTGGACCAGCTGGATTAGGGGCAGCTATTGCCGCTGGTGAAAAGCATCTCAAAACAATTGTATTTGAAAAATCCAACACAACAGGTGGCGCAGCCAATATGGGCATGGGACCATTAGGTATTGATACCGATGTCCAGAAAAAACAATTCAATCAGATCACAGTCAAAGATGCTTTAGAAATGCATATGGACTACACACACTGGAGAGTTGATGCAGATTTAGTCTCAACATACTTCCATAAATCAGCAGATACGATTCGCTGGTTAGAAGACATGGGTGTGGAATTTGCCGGTGCCTATAAGTATTTTGCGGAATCAGAAGCAACATGGCATATTGTTAAGCCAGAAAATGGTGTGATTGGTCCACGTGCTGCTGGGGGAATGATCAAAGCAATGACAGCTCGTGCAAAAGAACTTGGTGCTCAGTTTGTCATGGAAACAACAGTCGTTGACTTAATTAAAGATGGCGATAAGGTCGTAGGTGTCCGTGCGGTTGACCAGGCTGGCAATCAGATTGAAGCTCATGGTAAGGCTGTTATCGTGGCAACTGGTGGTTTTGGCAACAACAAAGAAATGATTGAAGAAGAATTTAATCTTCATTTAGGTGAAGATTACTATCCATTCCAGATTCCTGGCATTACTGGTGATGGTTTGAAAATGATGTGGCGTGCTGGTGCAATGAAGTTTGGTGCAGGCATTGAAGCTATTTATCAGCTTCCTGATAATATGAACTGGTTCTTATTGGATGCGGTATTAAGACAACCAAACTTGTTGATCAACCAGTATGGTGAACGTTTCATGAATGAAGATCGTATGGGTAATACAACCTTCACTGGTAATGCGATTGCCTTGCAGCCAGGCCATTATGCTTACTGTATCATGGATGGTGCCATCTTAAATCATTATAAGAAGCATGGACCAGATATCTTTGATATCGTTCATCCTGCTGATTGTTTCTTTGGCTTTGAAGCAGAAGCGAAACGTGCAGTTGAACAAGAATATGATGCCTACATTGAAGCAAGCACTCTTGATGAACTTGCCCAAAAACTTCAAATCCATCCTGATACATTAAAGAATACCATTGAAGCCTATAATGAAGCTTGCGAAACAGGAAGAGATACACAGTTTGGAAAGAATCCAGACTTCCTGCATAAGATCACTGGTAAAGGTAAATATCTTGTCGGTAAATTCTATTTAGGTGCTTATGGCACTATTGGTGGTATCCGTATCAACAAATACTGTGAAGTCTTAGGTGAAGACTATTTACCTATTCCTGGCTTATATTCAGCAGGTTCTGATGCCAATACTATTTATGGTGATTCCTATAACTTCACATTGCCTGGTAATACAATGGGCTTTGCGGTTAACTCAGGCCGTATGGCTGGTGAAGCTGCAGCTAAATTTATTCTTGATGAAGAATAGAAAAAACTGTTTAAGTCATTTCATTTCAATAAGCCTGACAAGATAGCTATAATAGGATTTAGAGGTGAATAGATATGAAAAAGATAACATGGTTCTATATGAATGGTTGTCCCTATTGCCGTAATGGCGAAAAAGCCTTTGATGAAATCCTCAAAGAGCATCCTGAATACAAGGCTATTCCTATTTCAAAGGTAGATGAAAGAAAAGAAGTTGCATTTGCGAATGCACATGATTATTATTATGTACCAACGCTTTATCTAGATGAAGAGAAAGCTTATGAATGTAGTCCTCAAGATCACTTTGATGACATCAAGCAACATTTCGAAGAAGTCCTTAAAAAAGCCTTTGAATAACATACTAAAAAGACAAAGAACAATTTCAGTTCTATGTCTTTTTTTATTGCCTTTATAAATTACATAAAGTAACATAATAACTATGATTATGTATAATAAATTAATGATAAGATAACATATATTATAATAATTAAAGCAAATAAGTATTTACACAACTTTCAAGATATGATATTATCTGGGTGAAGAGGGGCATTAATATAGATAAATCTCATTAAAAACTTTTTTATTCGGAAGAGGTGATAATGCTTGGAATACAATAATAAAAAAGTTAATGAAATTGTCGATGGACTTCGTCTTATTGATGATACGTTCATGAAGCTGTTCTTTCAAGGCAATACTAAAGCTGTCGAGCTCATGCTGAATATCATTCTTAAGAAAGATAATCTTGTGCTTGAGAAGCCAGTTGTTGAAAAAACAATTATAAATTCTGAAACTGGTGGTAAAGATGTTGCCTTCGATATCTATGCGAGAGATAATAATGGTAAGAGATACGATATCGAGATGCAAAGAACAGGTGGCGTGGGATTGAAGAAACGTGGACGATTCTATAGTGCAGCCTTAGATCATATAATGCTTAAAGCTGGTGAGGACTATAAGCAAATGCAAGATTCCTATGTAATATTCTTTTTAGAAAAGGACTATTTTCAGGGTAAGAAGCCTATCTATGAGATTGAACGTATGAATTTGTCTACGAACGAACGCTTTCGTGATGGTAATCATTTGATCTTTGTAAATTGTGCATATGTGGATAGTACAACAAGATTAGGAAGACTCATTCATGATCTCTTATGCAGCAATGCCATTGACATGTACTATGATGAACTCAGGATTTCGATGGCATACTACAAATCAGAAGAAGGAGGCAGGTTTAAAATGTGTAAGGCAGTTGAAGACTATGCAAAAGAGTATGCAAAAGAGTATGCAAAAGACTACGCAAAAGAAGTTTCTGAAGAATACAGAATGCAAGCAGAAGTAGCCAGGGAAAACGAAGCTAAGATGAAGCAGAAATTCGAAGAAATTGTTCGGAAATCCGTCAAGAAGAAGAGAAATCTCGGTGTCATGGATGATGAAATCAAGTCCTTCATCATGGATGCATATGATCTTAGCGATGAAGAGGCTGATGCGTACCTTAGAAGTGTCGAATATGAAGGCTAAATAATTTTTAGTGATATGTCAGTGAGGCAATGATAAACCATGTATCATTGCTTTTTATATTGGTGAAAAAATGGCTGATATTGGGATGCTTTCTATTTCCTAAAATAGGAAATCTGTTGGTTCTCGATTTTTAGGTACACTATAATATGGGGCGTGGAGGAAAGATTATGAAGAAAATAGCGGTTTTAGTAGCTCCTGGTTTTGAAGAAGGCGAAACACTTACGATTGTTGATATTATGAGAAGAGCAGGATTCCAGTGTGATATGTTTGGCTTTACAAAGGAAGTAGAAGGAGCACATTCAATTGTTGTTGTATGTGATGATGTACTTAGTGATGAGGTTATGAATTATGATATGGTCGTTCTTCCAGGAGGACGTCCTGGGGCGGATAACCTTGCTGCAAGCGAAGAAGTTATGAAGATATTGAAGACTATGGATCAAAATCCAAATCAATATGTATGTGCAATGTGTGCGGCACCAAGAGCTCTGCAAAATGCAGGTCTTTTGAAAAATAGAAATTATACAGCTTTTACAGGTTATGGTGATATCTTACCTGATGGCAACTATAAAGAAGATATTGTCGTACAGGATGGTCATATGATCACTTCGCGCGCGCCTGGGACAACTTATGCATTTGCTTATTATCTGGTGGATGTGCTTGGTGGCGATAGTGAGAAGGTTAAACAAAGAATGGCTTATTATGACGCATTTGGAGGTGAGGCACATGAGTAAGGTTGCCATTATGGTCACAAGTGGCTATGAAGAAAGTGAAACAATGATAATCGTAGATTTCTTAAGAAGATTACAAATTGAAGCAACAACGTTCTCGCTTACAGATAATCTCTATGTGACTGGATTGCAAAAGATAACATGTAAGTGTGACGTTCTGTTTAATGAAGCAGTTGATGATTATGATATGGTCTTTTTACCAGGCGGTCGACCTGGTGGGGCTAACTTAAGTGCTGATGAACGTGTGATTAAGCTTATTCAGCGATTCAATGAACAAGGGAAATATGTTGTGGCAATGTGTTCAGGAACAACTGTTTTAGAACAAGCGAGCATTATTAATGGTAGAAAAGTGACAGGTTGTCATGGGTATGAAGATAAGCTTTTATCAGGTACATTTGTGAAAGAAGTCGTTGTAGCTGATGAAAACTTGATTACTTCTATAGGTCCTGCGACACCGTTCCCAATGGTCTATAAGATGGCAGAAGTCTTAGGCGTTGACCCTTCAGATGTAAAAGAGAAGACTCTCTATAATTTTGCCAAAGGAAAATAGTAAATGAAAGAAGCGCACTTTGATATGATCCCCTAAAGGTAGACAGTACAAATACACAATATGTACTGCCCTGCTTTTAGGGGGTTTTATTATGGGACGAAAAGCAAAATATACATTTGAACAGAAACTTCAGGCTGTACTGGATTATCAGTCAGGAAAGAAATCAGCAGTTGATATTGCCTTTGAATTAGATATGGGGAAAAATGGTGACAACAGAATACGTGAATGGTCGAATCTCTATAAAGCTAACGGGCAAGAAGTTCTCAAGCCTAAAGAAAGAAATTCATCTTACTCAAAAGAATTCAAAGATATGGTCGTTCAGGATTATGTACAGAACGGACTGTCACTGGACGAACTGGCAGCAAAATACAACATTTCCAGTAAAACGGTCATCATTCAATGGATCAAAAGGTATAATAACCATATAGAACAGAGGGATTATTGTCCCCATCCGGAGGTCTATATGGCAGAAAGAAAGAAAACAACAAAAGAAGAAAGGATGGAGATCGTTCAGTACTGCATCAATCATGATCGCAATTATAAAGAAACAGCCGCAAAATATGGCTGCAGCTATTCCCAGGTCTATTCATGGGTACGCAAATATGACAGGCAGGGAACAGATGGCCTGAATGACAACCGCGGACATCATAAGGCAGAGGAAGACCTTACTGACATGGAAAGACTGGAAAGGGAAAACAAACGACTGAAGGAAGAACTGAGACGAAAAGAAATAGAGGTCAAGTTCTTAAAAAAACTCAGCGAATTAGGGAGGGGGCGATAGAGAATGCGCCGAAGATTGCTCAGCCAGCACTGCGGCATAAGATAAAGATATGGATTTATGAATCAATTCAGACAACGAGCAGTGACGAACAGTGTTCCATACAGTATCTGTGTCAGCTGGCTGGAATATCCAGGGCATCCTATTATAAATGGATCCATCGCAAGCCATCCAGAGTGGACATAGAAGATGCAAGGATACTTCCCCTCATGCGGGCCATTGCCGATGAAAACAACAGCCTGTTTGGCTATCAGAAGATGACCTATGCGCTCAATAATAACAGTGATGTGAAGTATAATCGCAAGCGTATCTATCGCATCATGGCCGTCAATGGCATAGAATCTCATTTCCGTATTGACCAGCGTCATTCCACTTACAGGAAATCAACTCCACAGGAAACGAAGGATAACGTACTGGACCGGGATTTCAATGCCGAAGCACCGAATCTGAAATGGGGCACCGATATAACCGAACTGAAATATGCTGGTGATAAATTATATATCAGCACGATCCTTGACCTGTATGACCGATATCCGGTTGGCGTTGTCGTCAGCAGAAGAAACGATACCAAACTGGTCAATGATACATACTTTATGGCCATCACCTTGAATCAGGGAGCTACTCCGCTCCTGCACAGCGACAGAGGATTTCAGTACACACGCGAGGTATTTTCCAGGATGCTTGAGAATGACGGGCTGACACAATCCATGTCACGGGTTGGCCACTGTATCGATAACGGACCAGTAGAATCCTTTCAGGGATTTATCAAGGATATGGCCAAGGTTCTGTTTGGCAAGGCGCATACGTATGAGGAAGCTGCAGAGATCATATACCGGACATATGAATACTATATCTACAGATATCCACAGAAACGTTTTCATGGGAAGACTGCATACCAGGTAAGACAGGAAGCGCTAGCCGCAGATAAACCGGAACAGTATCTGATTGCACCAAACAGAAGAATAGAACGATTCTGGGAAGGAATTGAGAAGAGCAAAGCAAAACATCAGGCGCAAGCACAACAATAAAAAACAAGGCCAAATCTAATTGACCTTGCTTGGTAGTTGTTTTGGATATTTTCTCTGTCTACTTGACAGGGGTCATATCACTTTAATGTACGCTTCTTTTTGGTTGGTGTTGAAATTTGATTGCTACAAATGCAGTGAACAATTCTGTTAATGGAAGAGTAAGCCAGATGCCTGTCATTTTCATTGTTGCACTTAGAAGAAAAGCAGCAGGAATGAGAATAATGATCCCTCTAAGCAGAGTGATGATTTGGGCACGATATGGTTGATTAATAGAAATCAGGTACATAATGGTAATAATGTTGTAGCTGGCAAAGAATGGGGCAATAAAGTAAAGAATGAGTCCACTTTCAGCTAAGCTTTGTAACGTTTTGTTTTGTTCGCTATTGAAAGCTGTGACAACGGGTGATTTGAAGAAGATCATTAGAATATAGACAATGAGGGCAATCACAAGACCTAAGACAATGGCATGATAGCGAACTTTTTCTAAATCCTCAAGATCACCTTTCGCAAAACGTTCACCCATCAAAGGCTGAACACCTTGCGCAATACCATTAAAGAAGGCAAGAATGACAAGATAGATGTTGACAATGACACCATAGGCCGCCACACCTGTATTACCAGCGATATGAAGAATCAAGTAATTAAATACCAACATGACGATACCTCCTGAAACTTCATTAATTAAAGAAGGAAATCCGAGGGTAAAGGTTTTAATGAAAAGATTCTTTTTGAAAACGAGGTGGCCTAGGTGAATACTTGCCTTATGATGGAAAAAACGTGTTGAGAGAATCAAGATACCAATAATTGGAGAAAAGGCTGTCGCGAGAACTGCACCAAGCATTCCAAGATGCAGAGGAAAAATAAAAATATAATCAAAGATGATATTAAACAAACTCCCCGCCAGCATCCCAATCATTGCTAGATGAGGATCCCCATCATTCTTTGTATAGGCCGAAAGTACATTGTTCAACATAAAAGCAGGCGCAAAAAGCATGATGAACTTAAGATATGTTGAAGTCATATGATGAATAGCTTGATTGGCACCAAGAATTGTCGCAAGCTGATTTGAAAAAGCTATGCCTACAAAGACAAATACTGCACCAAATACACCTACAAGCAATAATCCATGTAGAAAGACATTGTTGGCATCATTGTTTTCTGTTGACTTATAGGCGATAAACTGGGCTGCACCACCAATCGCTATCAACATACCTAGACCAGAAATCAAGTTATAGACTGGTAAGGCAAGATTGAGAGCAGTTAAGCCGTTAGCTCCCATACCCTTGGCAATAAAGAATGTATCAGCAAGAATATAAAGTGATAAGCCAATCATTGAAATCATATTGGCTGAGACATAATGAATAAACTTTTGTTTGAGTGTCATAGTTGCTTCCTCCAAATAAAAAGCATCAAGCCATTATTCCCATCTGCTAAGGCCTATCGATGGGGGACTTAATGCACATTCTACCCGGCGGCAGAGTTTCTATATTGCTTGTCATTATACCTGAAGGATGTGAGTTGTCAACAGTTCTGTTGCTTAGAAGGAAGAATATGATAAAATACGCATTGGTGATGAAAGATGTTTTTAATTGGAGTGCTCATTGTGATTATCATGCTTTATAATGTGGATCCTGTGTTTGGAAAAAGACCAAACAAAACAGATCAACAAAACTATGCCCAAAGAAGCCATAACTATGAAAATGGGAAGTTTTTCTATGATGATCATTTAGACCAAGATCAGAAGTTCAGTATGCATGCCAAAAATGTTCTTTCCAATAAAGGAAAACGTCCTCATTCTCCCCTGCCTACCAATCAATCAGACTTTTCTCATTCCCATGAATTGAGCTTTACCTGGTTTGGACATTCGACATTACTGATTCAAATCAAGGACAAAACAATTCTCATTGATCCTATTTTTTCAACCTATCCAACACCATTACCATTGGGTTTGTTTAAAAGATTTGATCGACCTGTCATCGCTATTAAAGACCTGCCTGAAATCGATTTTTGTCTTATTAGCCATAATCATTATGATCATTTGGATTATCCTTCTATTAAAAAGCTAAAAGACAAGGTCCATCATTTTATCGTACCATTAGGTGTGGAGAAAACCTTAGAAAGTTGGCATATCTCAAAATCCAAAATTATCAATATGGCATGGGGAGAAGAAGTCAAAATAGAAGGTATAACATTTGGTGCTCAGCCATCAAGGCATTTCTCACAGAGAAGTCTCTTCGATAGAAATGAGACACTTTGGTGCTCCTATGTCATAGAAACAAGCAGCCATCGCATATTTATTGGGGGAGATTCTGGTTATGGCCATCACTTTGAAGAAATCCAGAAAAGATATCATAGCTTTGATATCGTATTTTTAGAATGTGCACAATATGATGGTCGATGGATGAATATCCATATGTTTCCTGAAGATGCACTCAAGGCGGCTAAGATTCTTAATGCCCGCTATTTAGTGCCTATGCATTTTGGGGCATATAGTCTTTCTGTGCATCCTTGGGATGATCCTTTAGTGCGCCTAAATGCAAAGAAGTCTGGGATACCTGTAATCACGCCGCTTATTGGAACAACTGTTGATATAAAGGATATCTTGGCTTATCAAGAACACTGGTGGGAAGACATTGAATAATATAAATAAGAAGAAAGAGAAGTACTATGCAAAAAGAATTATTGTTAAAACTTAGAAATGGGGACAAGCTTACCCTAAAAGATTCTATCAAGCTCACCATCCAAATCTCCTTGCCTGCAATCATGTCACAAATATCAACCATCATCATGGAATATGCGGATGCAAGTATGGTTGGTCGTCTTGGAGCCCATGATTCAGCTTCAATTGGCTTAGTCTCCTCATCAACCTGGCTGATTGGTGGTCTCTTGAATGCAGCATCACTTGGCTTTAGTGTCCAGCTTGCGCATCGTATTGGCGCAAAGGACAACAAGGAAGCAAGAAATATCATGAAGATTGGACTTCTTTCAACCATGCTTTTTTCAATAGTTATGTTGTTGATTGCCATCAGTATTGCTAAGTGGCTACCATCTTGGCTAGGTGGCAATAAAGCCATTATTGATCATGCCTCGCTTTATTTCTTGATCTTTGCCTGTCAGCTGCCTTTCCAGCAGCTTAATAATGTTGCTGGTGGTATGCTTCAGGCTAGCGGTAATATGAAAACACCAAGTCTTTTAAACATCCTGATGTGCTTGTTGAATATTTTCTTCAATCTCTTATTGATCTTTCCAAGTGGTACAGTAGGAAGTTTGCCAGGATGGAATTTAGGAGTCGCTGGGGCAGCGCTGGGAACGGCTTTATCACAGGCAATCATTTCTCTTATTATGTTGTATTGGTTGCTTAGAAGAAGTGACCTGCTGAAGCTTAGAAAAGGGGAAAAAATGCATTTTTCTAAGGGCTATTTTATAAGTGCCTTCCGTATTGCCCTGCCTGTCGCTTTAGAACAGATTGCTCAAGATGGTGCCCAGATTGTCTCAACGCGTATTGTTGCCCCGCTAGGCACAAAGGCCATTGCTGCCAATAGTTTTTCCGTGACTGCTGAATCATTGTGCTATATGCCTGGATATGGAATAGGCGTTGCAGCTACGACAATGATTGGACAGTCAATTGGTGCTAAGCGTGAGGATTTAACTTATCGCCTTGGCTGGCTTGTGACAATACTAGGCATGGCAGTCATGAGTATAACAGGTATATTGATGTATATCTTTGCCCCTTTCATGCTTGCAACATTAACACCTCATCCTTCTATTCAAATGCTAGGTGTAAGAGTTTTACGGATTGAAGCTTTCGCTGAACCTCTGTTTGCCGCTTCAATAGTGGCTACTGGTGTTCTAAGAGGAACGGGGGATACAATGATTCCATCGCTCTTTAATCTTGTCTCAATGTGGCTTGTACGCTTACCATTGGCTACCTTGCTTTCACCAAAGATTGGCCTTGTTGGGGTATGGAGTGCAATGGCCATTGAATTATCTGTTCGCGGTATTCTCTTCTTATGGCGTCTTTCTAAACGCAACTGGTCCACAAAAGAAGTGATCATTGCCCATAGCTAATTTTATCTTGAAAAGTAAGTGACTTTTTTATAAAATGTAATAAACAAAAGGGAGTAACTAGCAGCCTGGCTGTATCTCAATGCGTCAATTCACGGGTGAAGACCCCGCATGAGGTTGAAATAGTGAGACTTTTGCATTCAAAATCTTTTTGGATGCAAGGGTCTCTTTTTGTTTGAAAAGGAGAGAGGTTATGAAAAATTGGTATGAGATGAATCATCAGGAAGTCTTAGAGACATTACATACAAGGCATGATGGTTTAAATGAAGAAGAAGTTAAAAAAATCAGGGCTGAAAAAGGTAGTAATAAGCTTGAAGAGACCAAGTTAAAAACACCATTTGCGATATTCTTATCGCAGTTTGCGGATCTACTTGTCATTATATTGATTATTGCGGCAAGTGTTTCACTCTTTACTGGTGATGTAGAAAGTACGCTCGTAATTGTGGCGGTGCTTATTCTAAATGCCATCTTGGGGACTGTACAGAGTGTCAATGCCCAAAAGTCTTTAGCCGCTTTGAAGTCACTATCATCGCCCCATGTCAAAGTCATTCGTCATGGACAGCGTTTAGAAATTGATTCTGTAGATGTTGTACCTGGTGATATTGTCATGCTGGATGCAGGAGATATGATTTGTGCTGATGGACGCATTCTAGAAAGCTTTTCCTTACAGGTTAATGAAAGCTCATTAACGGGTGAGTCGACAAATGTCGAAAAGAAAGATGAAGTGTTGCAAGGTGAAGTTGCTTTGGCTGATCGTACAAATATGGTATTCTCAGGTTCACTTGTCACTTATGGTCGGGCTATTGTCGTTGTGACAGAAACAGGCATGCATACAGAAATAGGCAAGATTGCCCAGCTGATGAATGATACGAAGGAACATAAGACACCATTGCAGAAGAGTCTTGATGATTTTTCAGGCAAGCTTGCGACAGGTATAATGATTATTTCCGTGATAGTCTTTGGACTAGAAATGTGGCGTGGCATGCATATTATGGATGCCTTGCTTTTTGCCGTAGCACTAGCTGTAGCAGCGATTCCTGAAGCCTTAAGTTCGATTGTCACAATAGTCCAGGCGATGGGAACTAAAAAGATGGCTAAAGAAAATGCGATTATCAAGGATTTAGCGGCTGTTGAATCTTTAGGTTCTGTTTCTGTCATTTGTTCTGATAAGACTGGGACACTCACTCAAAACAAGATGACAGTCCAAGATATCTATATTGGCGGTGAATTATTGAAGGAAGAAGATTTGAAACTGACAAACCAGCTTCATCGCTATCTTTTACTTGATGCCATTCTTGCCAATGACTCAACGATTGCCAATGGCGTAGGAATTGGTGATCCAACGGAATATGCCTTAATTGAAATGTTTTATCATGTTAAAGGTATTTCCATTAATCATGGCGAAAGCATACTCACTGATCATATGCTTCGTGATACCCTTCCACGTATACAGGAGCTCTCTTTCGATAGTGACCGCAAACTGATGAGTACAAAGCATATTGTTCATGGCATTCCAACAATCTTTACCAAAGGTGCCATTGATGTTCTTTTAGAACGCTGTACAAAAATCAGAGACAATAATGGAATTCGTCCAATAACTGAAGAAGACAAAAAAGCAATCATGAAACAGAACGATGCTTTTTCCAAGAATGGCTTACGCGTACTTGCCTTTGCCTATAAGGAAAGTGATGAAGAACTTACATTAGAAGCAGAAAACAATTATATCTTTATTGGTCTCATTTCGATGATTGACCCTCCACGTGTTGAATCCATTCAGGCTGTAAAGGATGCCAAGGAAGCCGGTATTCGTACCGTCATGATTACAGGTGACCATAAAGTTACCGCAACAGCTATTGCCAAGAAGATTGGTATCTTTAATGAAGGTGATGAAGCTGTCACAGGAATGGAACTTGATGCAATGAGTGATGAAGAACTTGCGAGAAGAGTTGAACATATCTCCGTCTATGCCCGTGTTTCACCAGAAAACAAGATTCGTATTGTTGATGCATGGCAGAAAAAAGGACGCATTGTCTCAATGACTGGTGATGGCGTCAATGATGCCCCAGCTCTTAAGAAAGCGGATATTGGTGTGGCAATGGGCATCACAGGTACGGAAGTTTCTAAAGATGCCGCTAGCATGATTCTTAGTGATGATAACTTTGCAACCATTATCAAAGCAGTTGCGAATGGACGTGTTGTCTATAAGAATATCAAGAATGCTGTTCTCTATCTCTTATCGGGTAACTTATCGGCTATTCTTGTTGTGCTTTATACATCGATTGTTGGCTTACCAATCCCATTCTTAGCTGTTCAGCTGCTCTTTATTAACTTGGTGACAGATTCCCTTCCCGCCCTGGCAATAGGCATGGAGCCAGGCGACCATGATGTCTTAAAACAAAAGCCAAGAGACCCTCATGCTGGTATTATGGACAAAGCATTTATCAGAAGAATGGTCTTACAAGGTATTCTTATTGGTATTGTTGTCGCAATTGCCTTCCATATAGGTCTTAAGACATCACCATTACATGCTTGTTCAATGGCTTTCTTGACCTTGACTATGTCACGCTTGCTTCATGGCTTCAACTGCCGTGATCAGAAAAGCATCTTTGCCTTAGGCTTTAAACGCAATATGTTTAGCCTATATGCCTTCCTGATTGGCTTAGTGCTTGTCCTCTTGATCATCTTTACACCTGTAGGCAGAAGCATGTTTAGGGTTGCTGCTATGAATAATACACAAGTGACAACTATCTTCTTACTCGCAATCATTCCAACAGCCATCATTCAGTTAAGAAAAATCATTTCAAAGCATAACTAGACTTTAAAAATGTCCCCATTTCCTTTAATATATGTATTGAAAGAAAGAAGGATTAAGAAATGTATACAATTCATGATTTATATGACCTAGATCACACGCTTGCGAAAGACTATTTAGCGCAATTCACATATCCATGGGAAGCATTAAAGGGCATTAAAGATTTCATCATTGCCTTAGGTGAAACATTGGATAAGAATGAATATGAAGAAGTCTCTGAACATGTATGGGTTCATAAGAGTGCAACAGTCTTCTCTTCGGCATACCTTGGAGCACCTTGCATCATTGGTCCTCGTACTGAAGTAAGACAATGTGCTTTTATTAGAGGAAGCGCACTTGTTGGGGCAGATTGTGTTGTCGGCAACTCAACAGAGCTCAAGAATGTCATTCTCTTTGATCATGTCCAGACACCTCACTATAACTATGTTGGTGATAGTATTCTTGGCTATTATTCACATACGGGAGCAGGTGCCATCACTTCAAATGTCAAGAGTGATAAAAAGCTTATCGTGATTCATAATGGTGATGAACAGATTGAAACAGGCTTAAAGAAGATTGGTGCTATGCTTGGTGATTATGTTGAAGTAGGCTGTAATTCAGTTCTCAATCCAGGTACTGTCATTGGCAGACATTCCAATGTCTATCCAACATCATGTGTACGTGGTGTTATTCCTGAAGCTTCGATCTTTAAGAATGATGGAACAATAATTAAGAAGAGATAAAAAGAAGAGTGAACAGTTAATTCTGCTCACTCTTTTTTAAGTCTTTCTCAAATATTTTATAAAGAATAGGTGCCAACATCAAATAAAAGAAGAAATTCCCTACAGCATGAAAAGTATCAAATAATAATCCTCCCACATAATAAGGAATAAACAGCCCTAAACCACCAATCACAAACTGATCGAGCGATACGACAAATCCAAACACATAACCCATCACAAAACTAAAACAAGCCATCAGGACATAATGAGGTTTATTTTCCCTAATATGAAAGAGATCAACTAAAATCTCAGTCAATATACAAATCACAAACCAGGCGAGAATCTGAAAGAATGTCCAGATGCCCATGCCAAGAAAGATATTGGAAACAACAGTTGTGACAACAGTCACTTTAAAGGCAAAGCTTAAACCAAACAAGATGACCGATAAGATAATAATGGAAGTGACTGGCTTGACGTTGGGTAAGGCCTGTAAGCCAATGCGTGACGCAATATTAAAGGCGGACAATAAGCCGATTAAGGCAATTTCCTTAACCGGACGATATTTAATTGTAGTTGACGTAGTACCAGACAACCTGATCACCCTTTTTTAACTTATAACTACCTGCACTAATATTAGGCGCAACACCATTAACCTTATACATCCAGCCAGACAGTGGTCCATGGTCCTTTTCGGCAAGTCCATTGATCGCTCGCACATAAGTCGCTGAGCCAAAGCCAGTCTTTTTATATGAGAGACCTGTTTCACTAAGAATACTATAAGCTGTTGCTCCTTCTTTTAAGGGCATATCACTATTATAGAAGTTCTCATTAATCCCTGTTATTGTCACATGAATCTGCTCTTCAGATGGTTTTCGTTTGACTGGTTGACTTTGTGTTACGGCTGCTTCTTGTTTTGTTTGTGCTACTTCTGGTTTTTGAGCTACTTGGGAAGTACTGGTCTGTGTTTTTTGAGGAACTGGTGTCTTTTTAGTAGAAGGTGTTGTTTGTGTTGCTTGTTTTTGCGTTGCTTGTTTTAGCTTTGTTGACTGTTCTTGTGTATTTGCAGGTTTTGTTGAAGTGTCAGTTTTTGGTGTATTCGCCTCTATTTTAGGCGCTACCTTTTTTTCAATAGCTTTCTTCTTGCTTACTTTTTTCTTCTCTGTCTTGACTTCAACCTTTACTGGGGGATGAACACTGTGATAAATGCCCACGCCACCAATAGCAATCAAGGCGATAATGACAAAAACAATGACAAGTTTAGTCTTTTGATCAATCTTCTTAAACATGACGATATCTTCTTAATAATACAATGCCTAATCCAGTCAATATAACTAATAAGACATAGAGTTCAATATCAGTTGAATCGCTTGTATCAACCACTTTATAGCTCTTCACCACTTTCTTTTCCTGTTTGACAGGGGTTGTAGATGGTGCTTTTTTAATTGGCTGCTTAACTTCTTGAACTGGTTGAACAGGCTTTTTGACTTCTTCTTGAGGAGCAATCAGAGTAAATGTACCACTTGCCTTGCCATCAAGAGCACTGATTACAATTGTATGCTGGCCTAAGGCTAAAGTGTTGAGGTAATTTGCGTTTAGGGTGATTGTCTGATTAATAATATAATAAGAACGATCAATCTCATTACCATCTACGCTGATGCTTTGAATGCCCTTTTGAGGAATATCTGTTGTAAATATAAATGACTGTCCTTTTGTAATAGTTGTCTTATTGCCATTTGTCAGCTGGTAGTTCTTTGTCGGATGTTTTGTCTTATCATAATCACGTTTAGCCTTATCAAAGACAGACCCATTCTTATATGTACCTAAGGCAAGAATGCCATCACGTGTTGCCATGTTGTTGTAGCCAACACCAATTGGCTGATAATTAGCATCATAATTCATTGCCTTAAAAGAGCCATCATCCAGCTGCCAAGTCAGCAGGTAGTCATAAGGGTTAGCAGCATGAGGGGCATTATAGTGATCATTTAATAAGCCTTCACGATCAGCAACGACAAGGCCTTCAAGAACGCATCCCTGGGTATTGGCATTGCCGCCATAGATGGTAAAGACAGACTGGTTGTTTTCATTCTTTGTCACGCTCTTGATATAGTTAATGGCATGCTGGATGGATGGCTGATAAGCTGTCTTATTCACTAAGCTTAACGCTTCGATAGCCCAGCCAGTTGTATCGACATCAGCTGACTTCCAGCTTGAAGAAAACCAGTAAGCACCTGAATCCAGTGCTTCTTGCGCAAGATAGTTGCCCACAAGCTGCTGTTTATCCGAATTAATGACATAGAGGCCATAAAGCGCCCAGATATCATTATTGGCGCCTGTTGAATTGACAATTGAACCATCTTCCTGAACGCGACTTTCCAATGCTTCAACAAGATTCTGGCCATCTATATTTTGTGGATCCTTCCCCATTAAACATGTCAAAACAATCATCTTGCCTAAAGTACCAATATTTGTCTTATTGCGATCTTCAAGATGAAGATAAGGTAACTCTTCAGTCAGTAAATCCTGTGCATTTAAAGCCTCATCAGCTTCCACACCTACAGATTCACTCGCAAGAATATCATCATAGCTTTCAAAACCAGTTTGACGCTTGCTTTGATAGTAGCTAACAGCCTTATTATAGGCATTTGTGAGCTTATCACTATAATTACTAGCACTTACCTGGGTCAGTGATAGTGATAGTGTCATCAAGAATACGAGAAAACAACTTAAATACTTCTTCATAAATAACTCCCCTTTATCTATTCTTCAATTCCAAAAACTTTATTCGCATAATGAACGGTTGCCATTGCATCCTTGCAATAAGCATCAGCACCAATTTCATCGGCATAATCCTGATTCATCACGGCTCCTCCAACACAGACGAGCGTATCAGGTTTCTTTTCTCTAAGCTGTCTGATTGTTTCTTCCATGCTGACAACAGTTGTCGTCATTAAGGCGGACAAGCCAACAAGCTTAATATTCTCCTTGATTGCCGTATCAACAATCACTTCCGGAGGAACATCACGACCTAGATCAATGATATCAAAGCCATAATTCTCCAGCATGACCTTCACAATATTCTTCCCAATATCATGAATATCTCCCTTGACTGTTGCAAGAATAATACGTCCTTTTACTTCGCGTGTTTCACCAGCCATGCTTTCTTTAACAACACCAAAGGCAGCTTTAGCCGCTTCGGCACTCATTAATAGCTGAGGTAGGAAAAGTGTCCCTTTCTCAAAGCCCTGTCCAACTTCATCAAGGGCTGGAATCAGTTCTTCATTTATAAGTGTGAGCCCATCCTTATTCTTAAGACCATCTCTTGTCGCTTCAGCTGCATTTTGCGCCATCCCACGCTTGATTGCTTCATATAGGGACATTGTCGTTGTTGCCTTAACGACTGGCTTTTCGACATTGGCATAGGCTGTAATATAATCAGTGAAGTTTGTATCATAGTTCATCAACGCATTAAAAGCACGATAGCTATCCATCATTGACTTAGTGTTCGGATTGACAATTGCACATGAGAGCCCATTCTGCATCGCCATGGTGAAGAAGTTGGCATTAAGAATGGAACGTTCCGGTAGGCCAAAGGAAATATTAGAAACTCCAAGAATGGAATGTCCATGCAATTCATCACGAATACGTCTAATTGTTTCAAGCGTGACAAGGGCACTTTGAGGGTCGGATGAAACTGTCATGGCAAGACCATCAAAGACAATATCATCATGGGAGATACCATATTCATCAGCCGTCGCATAAATCTTCTTGGCAATCTCAATACGTTTATCAGCATTGTCAGGAATGCCATCCTCATCAAGAAGTAACGCTACAACAACAGCACCGTACTTCTTGACGATCGGAAAGATGGCTTCCATCGTTTCTCTTTTCCCATTCACGCTATTGAGCATGCATTTGCCGTTATAGACACGCATCGCCTTTTCAATTGCTTCAACATTGCCAGTATCAATCTGTAAAGGCAGACCGGTTACACTTTGTAATTCCTTGACGACTTCCACCAATGTTGCTGCTTCATCAATTTCCGGTAAACCGACATTGACGTCAAGAATATCAGCACCGGCATCTTCCTGAGCTAAGCCCTGGGAGAGTATGTAGTTGATATCATGATTTTTCAAAGCTTCCTTGAATTTCTTCTTGCCAGTAGGATTAATACGTTCACCAATGATTCTTGGCTTTGTACCAATCTCAACAGCGGTTGAGAAGGATGTGACATAGGTATGATGCTTCTTTGTAGGATATGGGAAAGGGTGCTTGCGTACTTCTTCAATTTCTTTGCGAATATAAAGCGGTGTTGTCCCACAGCAGCCCCCAAGAGCCTGAACAGGTAAATTGGCCATTTCGCCCATCAACGAAGCAAACTCATCTTCATGCATGTCATAGACATTCTTGCCATTAACACTCTTAGGCAGTCCAGCATTAGGATTGACAATTAGTGGTAGAGAAGAAAGCTCAGTCATTTTTTGAACAATGGGCATCAGCTGCTTTGGCCCTAGCGAACAGTTAATTCCAAGGGCGTTTACACCAAGCCCCTCTAGTAAGGCAACAACTGTTTCAACACTTGCACCGGTTAAAAGCTTGCCTTTTTCATCAAAAGTCACTGTGACAAGAATAGGCAGATTGGAATTCTCTTTAGCGGCCAGTACAGCTGCCTTGATTTCATAGGCATCCGTCATGGTCTCGATGACAATAACATCTGCTCCTTCACTTGCCCCATAGCGCACAACTTCACCATAAATCTCAATGGCCTTCTCAAAAGGCAGGTCTCCTAAAGGTTCCAGTAACTTACCAGTTGGACCTAAATCAAGAGCGACATAGCCATCATCATCACGCCTGGCTTCATGACGGCCTTCTTTCGCAAGGTTAATCGCGTTCCTGACAATCTCTTCAAGATGATCAGGATATTTTAAGCGATTGGCCCCAAATGTATTGGCATTGACAATGTCACTGCCAGCTGCAAAATAATCACGCGCTAATGTTCTAATCTTATCCTGATGTCTAATATTCCATGTTTCTGGCAGTTCGCCAGCAGCCAGTCCCCAGTCCTGTAAGATGGTGCCCGTTCCACCATCAAAAAACAACCACTCTTTACCTAATCGATCTAATAAAGCCATTGCCTACTCCTTTCTTGATGGACAGTCTTGTTGGTCACAGGCTGCACATCCACTTACACTCTTTGTCTTTTGATCAGTAATGCCAATAAAGGCTGTTACGCTCTTGCTTGGTACCATCAAACATGTCTCTGTTAAGCTAATGCCAATAGTACTCATATGTAATATCCGTTCAAAATCTCGCTGCAGGCTTAATGGCGTTCCCCCATAGCCTGGAGAAAAACGTGGTTTAAGATATAGACCTTCTTGAGCCACATCTTGTCTTAGTTGTTCATTAAGCTCATCACAGACGCACTCAACCATCTCGGCACCAGTTGCCTGATAGATGGCAGCCTTAGCCATCTTGCTCAGCTCGGCCCGCTTGATCATGCGATCTACGCCAATGCCAATCGTTGCCCCAAAGAGAAAGACTTCATGACATCCCTGAAGATTTTTTGCCAGACTGGTTGATGCCACCTGCATACCGCCTACTTCAATTGTCTTTTCGTCTAGCCATGCTAAGGGCAGACGTTTATAGACTGTTGCTGGTGTGATAACTTTCTTTAAATCTGCAATGCATTCATCAATTAAATGATCAATCTCAGGGGTAATCTCAATCTTCTTTCGCTTTGAATAACCTAGATAGCGATAAATCTCGCTTTTTCTCACTTCCATCATCGAATAATCTCCGATACATTATGCATTATTGCACAGGCAACATCGGGCTTATTCATTGAATAGACATGAATATGCTTAATGCCAGAAGCAATCAAATCAATAATCTGTTCAGATGCATAAATGATCCCTGCCTGTTTCATTGCTTCATCATTATCACCAAACTTATCAACCATGGAAATAAAGCGCTGAGGCATTGAACAGTTGGAAAGCTCTCTTGCCCGCTTCACCTGCAGACCACGGGTAATAGGCATGATGCCAGCAACAATAGGAACATCAATGCCAGCTTCACGTGCTCTAAAAAGGAAGTTGTAGAAGACATTGTTGTCGAAGAACATCTGGGTTGTCAAAAAGTCAGCTCCGGCATCAACCTTTTTCTTTAAGTTCTTAATATCCGTATCTTTATTACCAGCTTCAGGATGACCTTCCGGATAACAGGCAGCACCAATACAAAAATCACCACTTGCCTTAATCTCCTTTATGAGTTCTGAGGCATGCTGGTAATCATGAAATTTAGATCCACCAGAAGGAATATCTCCACGTAAAGCCATGATATTTTCAATATGATTCTCTTTCAAACGATGAATCATATTATGCACATGTTCTTTTGAAGAAGAGACACAGGTTAAATGTGCCATGACTTCAACATTCTCCTTCTCTTTAATCTCTTTGGCAATATTTAAAGTATATTCACTTGTGCCACCGCCAGCACCATAAGTAACACTCATAAAATCAGGATGCAGCTTGGCGATTTCCTTGGCCTTAAAAGCCACATCATCATAATTCTTTGTCAGCTTTGGTGGAAAGACTTCAAAGGATAGTGTTATTTTATCTTGATTTAATATATCGATTATTTTCATGACCATACTCCTTATCTCAAACTATTCCCTATTATAACTTGTATTTTCTTTTTTCGCTTATCTTTATATTATTGAGTATACAATAGGATTATCCTATAGTACATTCTCTATTCATCTTCTTAATGATATAATGAGGACGTTAGGAGGAAGATGCATGCGTTACTATAAAACAGGGGAGTTTGCGAAAATGGCCAATGTCTCCATCCGTACCATTCGCTGGTATGACAAGCAGGGCTTGTTGAAGCCAACGATGATTGCCGAAAATGGTTATCGTCTCTATACCGATAAAGATTTTGTCAAGCTCCAGCAAATCCTTTCACTTAAACAGCTTGGCTTCTCTTTAGAAGAGATCTTTTCGATGACACTTAATGATGATGTCAACTCATTAATGCAATCCTTAGAACTGCAATCAACGCTCATTGAAGGCAAAATCAACCATCTGTTAGCCATCCAGAGTGCCATTGAAGAAACAAAGAATGTCTTAAGTGATAAGCAGGATATTGACTGGAGCCAGCTGATCAAGCTCATCAAGATGACAAGCATGAATGATTCTGTTGTGGAACAATACCGTGATTCCTCTAACTTAGAAATTCGTATTCGTTTACATGAGCGCTATTCCGTTAATCAGGAGACATGGTTTTCCTGGCTCTTTCGCCAATATCATTTAGAGAATGGGATGAAGGTTTTGGAAGTGGGATGTGGCAATGGGGAGCTGTGGAAAAAGAATGCCGCTGCCATTCCAGATGCATCCATCACCTTGTCTGATATTTCCGAGGGAATGGTCAATGACGCTAAAGAAAATCTTGAACATGTTGCCAATATGCGTTATGCCTGCTTTGATGTCGAAGATATTCCCTATGATGATGCCACCTTTGATGTTGTGATTGCCAATCATGTTCTCTTCTATATCAAGGACTTACCAGCAGCCCTTAATGAAATCTATCGCGTCTTAAAGCCTGAAGGTGTTTTTTATGCCTCAAGCTATGGCCATAAGCATATGCATGAGATCACTGATCTTGTCAAGGAGTTTGATACCCGCATCACCCTCTCTAATATCAATCTCTACGATATCTTTGGCCTAGAGAATGGCGAACAGCTTCTTTCTCGCTTTTTCGCCAGGGTAGAATTGTTGCGTCATGAAGATTCCCTTGAGGTCACAAATAGGGATGACCTCTCAAACTATATTCTTTCCTGCCATGGCAATCAGGGTGAATATATTTCTAAGAAGTATGATGAATTCCGTAAATTTCTTGATCGTAAGCTCGCAAAGACAAAGTCCTTCCATATTACGAAGGATGCGGGCATGTTTATATGTCAGAAGGTGAATAATGATGAAAGAAAAGTTTAAGAAGCTTGGCATTTTATTTGTGGCTGTGGCTGTTGTTATTACAGTTGTCCTTAGCTTTCAGAAGACAAAGCAAGAAGAGAAGAAAGAGACAACACTCCAGATTCCAGCCATCTTTAAAACAAAGCCAACGGCCACATATTCAATTAAAGCTGTTGTAGGGGAAACATCGGCAGTCAATAAAATCGTCACTGACCCCATCTACAATCAAATGACCATTACCTCAGTAGATTCTAAAAATACAGCCATTTGTCAGATTGTCAGCTATCTTGTAGGTAATAAACGTTATGTCTTGGTTGTCCCAACAGGAAAGGGTACAACAACTATTCGTGTCACAGGTAAATACAATAAGAAAACATATGGCTATGATATCAAGACGCAGGTAACCAATCCCAATAATGTCAAGGTGGGCGTTGATTTATCAAGCTATCAGGGCAAGATTGAAGCAGACGTCTTGAAGAAGGCCGGGACAAACTTTGCGATCGTGCGAGCAGGACATGGCTATTCAACAGAGAAGAATTTCAGTCACTTCATCAAGGAATGTCAGAAGGACAAGATTGATCTTGGACTCTATTGGTATCTCTCTTCCAAAGACAACAAGACATTGATTACTGACAAGGAAGTCCTTGATCAGGCCAATGCCTTTGTCAAGCTCTTAAAAGAAAACAAGCTGACAAGTGAATCATTGCAATATCCTATCTATCTTGATCTAGAAAGTGATACGCTTTATGGCAATGTCCCTGAAGTCATCAAGATTGCCTATGTCGAGTCACTTGCCCGTGAATTCTTTGACGTATTAGCCAAAGCCGGCTATAAGAATGTTGGCATCTATGCCAATAAGTCCTACTACGAGACCTATCTTTCCAATGCCTACTTTGCTTCAATCAAACACAAATGGTATGCCCGCTATGGTTATGTTGGCACAAAGCCAACGATTACACTTAATAACCAAATCTTCACACCGGACATGTGGCAAATAGGCGATAACTTTAAAATTCAGGGGATTTCGAAAGAACGTATCGATCTAAATTACTACTATTTAAAATGATTTTTTGATTGTTTTGATGGCATAATTTCACTGATTAAAAATGACCAATATTGAAAACGATTGCATTTTTTTCAAATTGTTTTACAATAAAAGTAACAAAAGGAGATTAGTAGAAGATGAAGATTATGCTATGTTGTGCAGCAGGCATGTCTACGAGCTTGCTTGTAACGAAGATGGAAAAAGCAGCTGCTGCAAAAGGATTAGATGTAGAAATCTGGGCAAATCCAGTTTCTGAAGCAAAGGATCATTTAGATGCAGATATTATCTTGCTTGGCCCACAGATCAGATATGCTGAAAAGTCAGTTAAGGAACTTGTAGATGGCAAGATGCCAGTTCAAAATATCGACATGCGTTCATATGGCCGCATGGATGGTGAAAAAGTTCTTAGTGATGCATTGAAAGCTATTGAAGATTTCAAAAAATAATAGATAAGGCGAGCATGGTCTCGTCTTTTTTGATGAATGAAGAAAGAAGGTAGAATTATGGAAATTCCAGCAAAAAAAGCAGCAATCGCACCTGAGGGTGTCTATATTATTGGAACATATGATGAAAATGGCCAGGCCAATGCCATGAATGCCGCCTGGGGATCACAGTCAGACTATGGCGAAGTGACATTCTTTCTAGGCAAACATAAAACAACAAAGAATCTCAAGACAACAGGCGCTTTCACAGTCGCCTTTGGAACTGCTGAAACGGTTACAATCTCAGATTATTTTGGTGTTGAAACCGGCAATAGGGTCAATAAAATAGAAAAAGCAGGCGTTCATGTTCATAAGAGTGCTCATGTCAATGCACCTATTATAACCCATGTGGGCGAGAAAACCCACGGTTTCAATCGTGAGGATGCTAGCCCACTTCTTTACTTTATGTAGATAATATTTTGATTGATGTCTACAAATGTGCTACTATATATTCATGAAGAATGAATATAAACATACAAAAACAACTGTATCATTGATTAACTACCATTTTGTATTTTGTCCTCGATACCGCAGAAAAATATTTAATATCCAGGGTGTCGAGG
>Ga0256404_1001032_pt1 | contig 70332 bp, 73 predicted proteins | sample RumenRJG_01DNA_FD_185990 | JGI IMG/M metagenome (GOLD analysis project Ga0256404, IMG submission 185990) | Bovine rumen microbial communities from Lethbridge, Alberta, Canada - RJG_01 | ecosystem: Host-associated > Mammals > Digestive system > Stomach > Rumen | place: Canada: Alberta | collected... | reverse complement strand
ACCTACAGGAACTCTATACGGAGGGCAAGGCGAGTGATAAGAAACACCGCTTTCAGCCTCAGATAGTCAGCAAGTATGTAAAAGTGGTCAACCTGATGAAACAGCTGGAAAATGTTTTAGGGCTGGCGAAGTACGGCTCCTTGCACTACGAGAAACTGCATGGCGATAAAGAGGGTTTATCTTCCGTTCGTGTCAACGACCAATACCGCATCGAGTTCACTGAAAGCATGGAAGCTGGCAAGCGGATTGCCACGATATGTAACATTACGGAATTGTCAAACCATTATAAGTAGAAGGAGGACGAGATATGACCACACTTGAAGGAGTAAACCCACAGATGATAGCAAACAACCTGAAGCCCTATCAGCCCACCCATCCTGGCGAGGTGCTGAAGGACGAACTGGAATATCGTGGCATTTCGCAACGCGGACTGGCAAAGGAGATAGGCATCTCCTATTCAGCCTTCAACGAAATGCTTAACGGCAAACGGTCGCTTAGTCCCGAACTGGCCATGATGATGGAGGCAGCCCTCGGTGTGGATGCCGCCCCTCTGCTGGCAATGCAGAATGAATACGACATGATGATGGCCGAGCGCGATGCCTCGTTTATGGAGAAACTAAAGCAGATTCGCCGCGTTGCGGCCATCTTCTGAGATATATAATAATAAAGGTATAGCAATAAAACAGATATGCCAATGGACTGATAAAACTATCAAGAATCATAGTAAAGGACATATTACAAATGATATACTATTTCATCTATACTTAATCCCTTTTTCCAATCGTCATTAAACTCATAGCCGGCAAATTCCAGTTCCCCGCCTTTCAATCTGTATTTGTAGGTAGCCCATATCAATTCTTCATCGGCTATTTTTTCTTCACGCAGTTGTTTTAGGATTGCATTCTTTGGATAGTATTTCTTTGAGCAATGATACTCACCTTTCTTGTCTGTGACCCAAGTAAATCGCGGATGAAGTTTGTGTCCCTTTTCTCTTATCCACTTCTTTTTGAAGAACGGCATTTCTTCTATTAACTGCTTTTCCGTCAGCCAGACTTCATCAGCCATTTCATTAGAGCGTTCCAATTCTTCACGAATGGCACGGACAATCTCTTTCTGAAAGATGCGGTCGTAAGCCATCAGTCTCTGTCTATTAAATCTTCAAAGCGTAAAATATCGTTATCTCTTACCATTCTGAGAATCCTGTTGCGCGAATAGTACCAACGGCTTCTTGTGATGACACCATTCTTATCCATTACTTCAACACGCTTACGAGGAAGCAGATAGCCATACTTCTTCATCCAATCCTTATTAAAGAAAGGTAACATCTTGGAGACCTCATCTGCTGTTATCCAATTTTCCTGTGGGCCTTCCAATATCTCGATTGCAGCACGTCTAACTGTTGCTATTAAATCCGCCCTTGTATTTCTGTCTAACTTATAGTAGATGTCACCCATTCTAATTGGTACTTAACATTAAAAATAATGAACAAAGTGTGGCAATGAGAGTAAGGGAAGCCACTACAAAAGCCCAACGAGTCCAGCGCATTGTTTGATTATGCTTCTTTTCCGTATCGGCAGCTTGCAACTCCAATTGTTTTACTGCTTCTTGTTGTTGCTTGTCTATACTTAGAATCGCATTACGAAGAGTTGTCAAATACTCGTCCCTGCTTTTTGCCATTTCTTCTAAAGCCTTATAGTTTATTTTAGGCTCAAAATGTGGGTCTGGAATAGATGGTATTTCAAAATCCATTTTCATAGTTCAACAGAATAAAAACTATTTATGACTTACTTTATCTTTATTATTGTTTTACAAGCTGTTTCCAATTTCTCCATACACAAAGAAGGTAACTCTCGGTTTTCATAATGTGGGTCATTCCTTGAAGCCCAAACATACACTTCAACAGCTCTTTTCGCTTTTGTTATTTCTGTTCTGTACTTTCCTATATCTTGGACAAATCTTATTTTCCTTGGACTATGCCACATCGTACTCATTTCGTTAAATCTCGAATCCAAATCAGGCAAATTCTCTACCACGAAACTTAAAGCCTCTTTGCATTCTTTTGCTAAAGAAATATTAAGTTCATACTTTTCTATACTAAAACTTTTTTTATTGCCAACCTGATCCAAGTGATTTTTTTCGATTTCTTCAACATGGTCTAAAGCATCAATAATGGCTTTTAAATCAAGCAATGTGGTTTTTAGATTCTGTCCCATTTGATTAGTTTTTTTAGAATGGAATATTATGCTCCTTACAATATCTCTCCTGTTCCTCGTCAGACTCAAATATCTTGTCGCAAATGGATTCAAAAGAGTCTTTCGCTTCTTTGACATACTTCTCTGGCGCATTAAGGACCTTCGAAATCTTATCAATGAAAGTACAGAAATCACGATTAAGATTATTCAGTTTCTCAATCGTATTGTAGTCAAGAGCCTTTTCCCTTGCTGGATAGAGAATCGTCCAATTGCCATCTTGCATTTGTATGATGCCAATACCATACGCATTATTCAACCGCTCCATTTCCTCGTCAAGCCCATCACTTATTTCAAAGGCTACCAGATAACCGAAGTTTGCCCAATTGGAATTAGACAGGGCTTGGAAATAGTATTGCTTCAACTGATAATCTGATTCTATTTTCCTTTTCAGTTCATAGGAATACAGGTGAACAGTTTCTTTGGGCTCAGTGGCTTTAAGTAATGACAATGTTGCATCGTTCTTGAATTCTTCAAACTGTACTCCTACAATGTCGGGATGCACCCACTTCTGTGCAGAATCTACCCTTGATGATGATTTCTCATGGAAGATAGTTTTTGCATATATGCTGCGAGTGCGAAGATAGCTACAGAACAACTTATGAAGCGACCGCTCGTCAAAACTCTTTGCTGGCTCTGGTTCCAGTTTCTTTTCAATTGTCACTACTGCTACTGAGCCAGTAATCAGCGATTCTATTTCTTCTTCATAGCGAGTAATGTCGCAACAAGTACCTATTGAGCCTGTAGAGTTTTGCAGTTTCTGCGACATACTCTTGCGTGAAATCACCTTGTCTTTCCACTCCACCTTTCGACGATGTGGAAGGTCTGTATTGGGTACATAGTAATAATCGCCTGCTATTGTGCCGACATAGTAAGTGCCTTCACCAGACGGACACAGGACAACATCACCAATCTGCAACCCTTTGGCTATCGTCCACAAAAAGCCACAGGCTACACCGGCAGCTGTTTTACTTTTGCCAGGATTACTTTCAAGCCATAGCGGAATAGTTTCTTCGTTAAACTTCCGCCAATTTTCAGGCAGTGAACCCGAAAGGTCTTTCTTAATATCAAAGTTCGCTCCGATATATCCTTCTTCACGGCACATCTTGGCGAAACGACCAGCACGGCCTAACATGATACGATTATACTTCTTTGCCATATCTTTATTGTCTTTAGTTATCTATTCCCTTTCGCCCTGTTATGTGTCTTGCACAACATCTGGCAGTTTTCAATATCAGTTGAGCCACCCTTGCTCCATGCAGTCACATGGTCGGCATCCATTTCTTCCAGTTTCCAGATGCGGCGGGCATTCTGGTCGTGACCGATGGCGCAGTAGGGGCAATTGCTAACGCCCTCGGCCTTTGCCTTATCGGTCTGTTGCTGATACACTTTGCGCATGGTTGGCTTGTCGAACAAACGGACATTCAAGAGCTTTGTATCTTGACAGCCACCAAGCACATACTCAAACACGCCTCGGCGATTCCCAACAAAATCGTCATGCATCAACTCACGCACTTTTTGCGACAGTTCCGTATGGTTCAATGGCAGCGAATGGAAACGCTCGTAGAGTTCGCCCCAGTTCAAGCCTTGCATTTCGTCATAGACATCATCAAACTTGCTATCCACCCAATCTATCACGGTGTTGAAATAGGTCTTTATTTCGCTGATGTCCTCGTCACGACGATGGGCAGACATATAGGCACTTACTTTATCCTTTGCGTCCATATTCCGACTTACCCATTCCAGGGCAGTTGCTAAGAACTGCTGTCGGTTGGCTGGTCCTTTTACATAGCTTTCCCAACGCTGAATATTGGCGTTTTGTGAGTTACTGAACTCCGCTTTGCATAGTGTAACAAATGGCCCACTGAACACGGCGTTCAATTCCTCTTGATGATTAAGAGGAATGCCTGCGATGTTAATTGTCTTAAACCATTCTTTGATTTCCTCCTCGGCATGTTCGCCCTCGCCTTCGCAGATATAGACCAGTAACTTAGTTTGCAGAATCTTCTGTTGCTGGCCTTCATTCAGACCGTCAAAGATTTGCTCCAGTCCATTAATCTTCACAGCAAACTTGTTCTTAATGAAACGGCCAAGCGAAGTAATGCGTTGCTGACCGTCAAGAACTTCCAATTCAGTTTGAGGTGACTGATAGTCTTTGTTGCGGTTGAAGTATATCAGCCCAAGCGGATAGCCTTTCAGTACAGACTCAATCACAGCCACATCACGTTTTCCATCGGCATAAATGTAGTTACGCTGATACTCTGGCTGAATAGTCAACTGACCAGCCAAACCATAGAGACCTTTTCCTTCCAGTTCGTTATACTCAAAGCCGTCGCAAATCTGCTCAACGGTATAAATTTTCAATTCTGTCTTCATACTGATTGCTTTTTGCGGATTAGTATTCTTGCGTAAGGTTTCACTGGGTAGCCGTCTTCCATATAGTAAAGTTGGCCTTGTCTAAGGCTGGGATTTAGTTTTTTCAATTCTGGTGGGAATGGCTTTAGTCCTAACTCTTTGCCAGAATCCCCTTCAGCAATGCCGATAATCTCGAATTGCTCCGGGCAGTATTTATCAAGAAAAGATTTTGGCAAACCCATTGCTCCCTCGTAGTCGGATGGGATTGCATCAGTATATGGGATTTCTATTGCATCATAGTTCTCATAATGGATGTAGTCCTCCCTTCCTCGTATTTCTTTGTGTTTACTGTGTTTGAAGTTCTCTGCCATCGTCATTAAGCGTAAAGGCTGATGGCGGCGTCCGTGGTCAATATTTGTAAACCAACAACAATTACGAAACTTAACAAGGCTTGTGTTCTCGTCGTATACACCATCAGCATAGCTTTCCCGTGGAGCTTCAACACGAAAGTAGGCATTGCCATTTTGGAAACCATTGCCAAGCCACATTTTGTTATCCTTTATCAATGGGAATATTTCTTTATAGGTGACTGCATTCATATTACCAATGATAATAAATTGCTTCTGGGCTTCCATTAGCCAAACAACAAATTCACGGAACAGCGAGAAAGGCGGATTAGTTACAATGATGTCTGCCTCGTCACGTAGTTTGCGTATCTCCTTGCTACGGAAATCACCGTCACCCTCCAGATACTGCCATTGCAAATCTTCGATGTTGATACGATTGTCGCCCGTTACATCACGTTCAAGTACGAATATCTTTCCATGCGTCTTACTTTTGTCTGCGTTGAAATGCGGTTGCTCAGTTTCAAAGAGTGTCGGTTGGTATGGCATCTTGTACTTCTTGCTTTCGGGTGCATAGCTGGTGGAAATCAGTTTTTTCAATCCAAGCAGTTCAAAGTTCTGAGCAAAGAACTTTGTAAAATTGCTCCACTCTGGGTCATCGCAAGGCAGGAGCACCGTCTTGCCACGAAATACATTCGGGTCATAGTCCAGATAGGCGTTTATCTCCTTCTGAATATCGGGATATTGCGTATAGAACTCGTCGTTCTTTGCAGTCTTCGCATTTGCTAAGTTCGTATTTGCCATACTCGTTTGCTTGAGGATTTCAAATTTTGGCTACAAATTTACTCAATTTTATTGAGTATTAGGCGAAATCAGTACAAAAAATGATAAATCGAGAAGATTTAATGAAAATGTGTAAGTACTTATACGTGATTTCAAGATTATTTGCTATATTTGCCCTCAGAATCATCAATGGAAGAATGGAGAGACTTGGAATAATGAGTATATAGGACTTAAAAACTAACTCATTTGGAGTTACCCACTAACTCTATTAGACTTAACCACTAACTATAATAGAGTTACCCACTAACTCAAAAAACCATGTTTTCTCGCAGGATTTCGGGCCGCTCGGCTTTGCCGCTTCGCTTGTTGAAGAATGTTCGGAGTAAAGAACTTAATACGCATTACGATTATGGCAAAAGTGAAGTATTTTATAAAAGAAAAGATGAGGTGAGTGCCAATCGTCCAAAGGTTCTTGCTTTTGCAAGTCGTCTTAGTCGCTTATGCATGCTTTATCCATAGCTTCTTCCTAATGGACGGCATGACCATGCCGTTTCACAGTTATTGCAATCTCATGACATTGTGAGGTTGCAATAATCATGTATTACCAGTGCAACACGTCTGTAACATCCTGTCTGTTCTTTTGCAGCGTCAACGGAGGGCAAACTTGTGCAGCTAGAATATGTATACACCTTTGGGGTTTAAAGGGTTCAATTTATAATTTCATCCGTAACGTTACAAAAATAATCTGAAAGTGGAGCGCATGTGGGCAGGATTTTTATGCTTTTTACAGATGATTTTCCGCACGTTCGTCACATTGTCACATTGTCACATTGTCACAATAAGGGGGTGGTAGGTGCACGGAGGGGGAATTGTGTATATATATTTAATTAAATGTATATTTATAATATAATATTAACATTATTCATAATAATTAGAATTAATATACACTTTTAATCGTTGTTGAACACTGCTTTCTGCGAAAAAATAGGGTGCATCGTGCGTGTTTTTGCACGGTTTTTCTACTTCAAGCGTGCAATTTGTGATGTTTTTGTTCGCTTCGTGGCCATAGTGCATGAGGAATTTTCGCATGTTTGCTACATTGTCACATCGTCACATTGTCACAATAAGGGGGTGGAAGAGTGCGCAAGCGTGGATGGCAAGTGCGAGAGTAAGGGTCGGCCAGCAGTGAGAAGGGGGTTAGTATTTTTAAAATTAACATTATTTTATAATAATATATATTAATTAATAATATGATTTATCAATCATATTCCCTCTCTTCTGCGTGCATATGTGCAGGAGCTTATTGTGACAATGTGACAATGTGACGTTGTGACAAAAGGCGGTTCTCTGGAGGCGTTGCATATGTGCAGGAGCTTATTGTGACAATGTGACAATGTGACGTTGTGACAATTGGCTTGCCCGTGAACGCCTGTAAACCGCTGAAAGCTATGCTTTTGCATTCGGAAAGCTATGCTTTCGGACGTGGAAAGCTATGCTTTCGGATGCCTAGAGCTATGCTTTCGGACACGGAAAGGTATGCTTTCGGAAGCGAAAAGCTATGCTTTTGACGTCCAAAAGCAATGCTCTAGCGCTTACAGAGCAATGCTCTAGCGCTTACGGAACAATGTTCTAGCGCTTACGGAACTATGTTCTTGTGCTTACGGAGCCATGCCTTGGGACAAATAAGGCGATGATTAAGAGAAAAAACAAGGGAAAAACAATGAAAATATTGCTCGCGATGACAATAAAACCTACATGTTTTTTCATGTTTTACGTGTTTTTTTATGTTTTGAAAGCCCGAATAGCGGATTCATTACCAAAAACCATTGAACAAAAAAGAAATCGGGACACCAGCCACGAGGGTTGATGTCCCGAATCGAGGGGTTATACGGTGTGGGCATTACTTCTTCACAATCTTCGTGCTGTGGTGGGCATCGGTGCGAACGATATAGATGCCTGCGGGCAAGCGACTGATGTCGATAGTGGCCTGGCCTTCGCAGAGGGGAACCTGCTGCAAGCACTGGCCGCTGCTGCCATAGACGCTGGCCGTGGTGGCCTCATCGTCGCGCACGCCAAACGTTGTGCTGACCACCGACGGATAGGCGATGAGCTGGCGCACGACGTTCCTCGGCGAGAAGATGCCTTCAGGAATGTCGAAGGGACGACCGATGACAATCCAACCCAGGCGCTCTTCTGCCGGCACGCGGATAGAAAGGGTGTTGTTATCCTTGTCGCTGTAGTCGAGCTGCAGGCGCACCGATGTGCCTGTAGGATCGGGCGACGTGGTCTTCGTGCGCAAGTTGCCAGCCACCTTTCTATTAAGGCTCTGCAGCTGCACGAGCACCTTCGGAGCATCGAGCGAGTCGCCGAAGAGGATGTCCTGCTGCAACAGTGTGCCATTGGTGAACGTGAAAGTGCTGTCGGCAACGATGACGACATGTCCGTCGTCGAGCGTGGTCTTACCCTTCTCAATGGCGAAGAGCGAGATGCGGGCAGGATTGCGAGCGGGATTGACCAAGCCTGCCTGACGCTGCAGCACCACACGGCAGCTGGTCGGCGTGACGTCGAACACACGCCACAACAGCGGATAGGTTTCAGTCGTATAGATGGGCGTTGCCAGCACAACGGGTACATCGGAGAAAGGCTCACGGAACGTATAAGTCACGGTGTCGCCAACCTGTCGCTGAGGCAGAATGGTGTCCTCGTAGACCAGCGTTCCCAGCTTGCCACGACCCTGCACGGCTGCGATGAACGAGCTGTAGTCGGTGAAGCGCGTGCCGCGATAGAAGGTGGTCTCCTGGCCAATCGTCAGGGGGCTGAGGGTGCTTCCCATCGAGGCATATTCGCCGTGGCTATAGTTGTTGGCCCGAATGCGTTCCACGATGGCTGCCTTGCTATTGCTGTTGCTCACGCTACCAAACACCACAGCGGGCTCAGAGGTGAGCGGAGTGCTGAAGAAGTTGTAGGCAGGCTCCATGGACTGCGTCGTGACCGTACCCATCTGCACATCGGCCGAGCCCAGCGACTCGGAACTTGTGAGGATGTTGTAGACCTCACCCGAGTAGTGGTCGGCTCCCTTGTAGTCGAAGGTGTGGATGCGATACAGGTAGTTGCCAGGCTCCTCGGTGGTGAACTTATAGCTGTAGGACGAGCTAGCCTCGTTGAGTTCAATCTTCTGGAAGGTCTTCCAGCCTTCGCCGTTGACGTTCACCTCGATGAACATCGAGTCGAGGAGTTCAGGATTGCTCTCCGTCCAGGCAATGGTGCACTCCGAACGCTGGGCATAGTACTTCACCGACAGTCCGCTGGGCGACTTCACAGGCGGCGTGCGAGGAATGAATTCGTTTTTCGACACGTAGCCGGCACCGGTGTTCATCGCTACGAAATACTCGCCTGCGGGCGTGAGCTTACCATTCTTATAGATACGCGACGGGTCGCGCTCGCTGTTCCAATAGGCATAGCGCTCCACGCATTCCATCTCGTTCAGACGGGTCCAGATGCGGGCCATCGCCTCCTTGTTCTGCTGCTCGGTGACGCCGTTGGCAAAGGCACCGTTGCTGTTCCACGATGCTCCCCAAACAAACTCCGAAATCCAAATGGGACGTTTTAAGTTTCGGAACCACGTGGGCAGATTGCCAAAGTTGCTCTCCGGCCAATAGCAGTGGGCATCGACCACATCGCAACGCCAGCCGCGCTTGTCGATGGAGTCGAGAAACTGCTTGATATATCCACTGCCATCCCAGCGGTCACTACCATCCCACGACGAGGGCGTGAGCAGTCGCATACCAGTACGCATGAGGTCCTGCCAATTGGCCAACACAACATCGACGGGTTCAGTTTGATCCTTAGGATCATCAGCAGGATTCATGGGCTCATTGTTAGTCTTCATATGGCATGAATAGCTTGCAGAACCCATCGACGAGGCAGATGGGCCGCCAATATCTTTTAAATGGTGAGGAACGCACTCGGCATCGGGCAGCAAGTTGGAACCTGCTCCCCAGCCATACGTCCACGTACAGTTCAGCGTGTTGGTAAGCGTAGTGCTGACGACGTCGGCCACACCCTTCTTGCTGGTGTTCTGCCAACGGAACAGGCGATACGACGAGATGCGATTCGTCAGGATGCTGGGCAGCGATGCCATCTCCAAATCGGCCTCATCGGCAATGAAGCAGCGGCTGTAGCCACGGCCCTCGGCACCAATAGCGAAGGTCACCATGTAGCCGCGCTTGAGCTTGAAGCTCTGGATGCGGTTGTTCAGCTGATTGTCCCTCAGCGTCTGCATGAAGCCGCCTGCGTTGTTGAAGTTGAATTCGCTGCACGACTCGCCTTCGAAGTTCTTCTCGGAGTAGACAGTCAGCGCTCCTGCCGTTCCGTAAGGAAGGATGAGGGTGCCTTGGTTGTAGATGCGAAGCTGACAGTTCTTGATGTTCTCAGCTGCCTCGCCATTGATCTTGATGAAAGGAAGCATGGTGCGGGCCTTGCTGGGCTTCACATTGTCGAGGAACACCACGGCATGTTCTACATTCTTGATATTGACGCTACCAGTGGTGGCGAACGGCTCGTCCGACGTGATGTGGAAATCCACGTCGTCGGTGAGCTCAACGGTTCCCGTCACTTGCTCGACGGTGGTGATGGTATTGTTAGCCGACAACGGGAGCGCCAACCACAAAGACGCCATCAGGGTAAACAGAGATAATTTCTTCATATCAAAAGTCTTATTATTAGGTTTCAAAATAAACAGTCAGCTGGGGTAACGGCACCGCCCAAAAGCTGCAGCCAGCCTATTTGGCATCGGGCCACACTCCCCAATTTCTCTGCAAATATATTGTTTTTCGATGAGATTTCAAAGAAAAAACCTTATAATTTACTCTTCAAGCGAGTTTTTTTCATCGAAATGATATTTACTCCACATTTTTTTGTAACTTTGCGACCTAAATAAGAATACGCGAACGAAGGAAAAGGAAGCAGCACATGCTCATCAACAACGAAAACAACCATACCGACCACCGCTTCTCTTTCGAGGTGCTACCGCCCCTGAAGGGCAGCGGGACGGGAAGCCTGTTTGCCACGATCGACAAACTGCGTGCCTTCAACCCGCGCTGCATCAACATTACGACGCATCACAGCGAGTTCGTCTACAATGAGCTGCCCAACGGACAGTTCCAGCGGCAGCGCATTCGTCGCCGACCGGGCACCATCGCCATCGCGGCAGCCATCCAGCAGCGGTTCCAGATACCGGTCATCCCACATATCATCTGCAGCGGTGCCTCTACGGAGGACATTGAATATGAACTCATCGACCTGCAGTTCTTGGGCATTGAAAACGTTCTGCTACTGCGCGGCGACAAGGCAAAGGACGATCGTGTGTTCACGCCGACGGCTGGTGGACATGCGCATACCACCGACCTCATCCGGCAGGTGAACCGTTTCAACGAGGGATTCTTCGCCGACGAGACGCCCATCAAGAATCCCGGACCGCAGTTTCACTTCGGAGTGGCCTGCTATCCCGAGAAACACGAAGAGGCACCCAATATGGAGATGGACATGATGTACCTGAAGCAGAAGCAGGACATGGGGGCGGAATATGCGGTCACACAGCTCTTCTACGACAATGCGAAATTCATTCGCTTTGTGATGAAGGCTCGCCAGATGGGTATCACGATTCCCATCCTGCCAGGACTGAAGCCGTTTGCCAAGCTGTCGCAGCTGACGGTGATTCCCCGCACGTTCCATTGCGACCTGCCGCAGGAGCTGGCTAGCGAGGTGGTGAAGTGCAAGACCGACGAGGACGCTCGCTGCCTAGGCATCGAATGGGCCACTGAGCAATGTCGCCAGCTGCATGCCGCCGGATTCGGCAACATACACTTCTACACAGTGTCGGCAGTCGACTCGGTGTGCGAAATCATACGCCGCCTATAAGCTCGCAAACTCGAACCTATTTAAAGATTGAACATTGGACTTCGAAGACGTCATAGGACAAGAAAATATACGCGAACGCTTGCTGCAGATGGTGAGCGAAGACCGTGTGCCACATGCACTCATGCTCTGCGGCCCCACAGGCTGCGGCAAGAAGGCATTGGCCATTGCACTGGGATGCGAGCTCATCAAGCATAGCACCAGCCGGCCGGCTGCCGAGGCATCGATGTTCGGCATGTTCGACGACGCTCCGGCATCCGACGAACTCGTGCCCGACGCCAATAATATGGCGATGCTGGCAAAGCTGGAACACCCCGACCTGCACTTCACCTACCCCACCATCAAGACGCCGTCGATGGGTAGTGAGCACCAGCCCATCAGCGCCGACTTCGCACGCGAGTGGAACGATTTGCTCATGGCCAACGGACCCTACTTCAGCTTCAACCAGTGGATGGAGGCCATCGGTGCCGCTAACCAGCAGGCCATCATCACCGGCGGCGAGAGCGATGAGTTGTCGCGAAAGCTCAGCCTGAAATCAAGCCAGGGCGGCTATAAGGTGAGTATCATCTGGCTGCCCGAGCGCATGAATGCCACCAGTGCCAACAAACTGCTGAAGCTACTCGAGGAGCCGCCACGCCGTACGGTGTTCATCATGGTGAGCGAGGCCCCCGACCAGTTGCTCGAAACCATTCGAAGCCGCACACAGCGCATCGACGTGAAGCCCATCAGCGCCGAGGCTATCGAGCAGGCTCTCATAGCGCGTCGAGGCATCGATGCCGACAATGCCCATCGCATCGCACGTGTGGCCAACGGCAGTTGGAACACAGCCCTTGAGGCCCTCAACGCCGACAACGAGAACCAGTTGTTCCTCGACTTGTTCATGCAGTTCATGCGCCTGGCCTACCAGCGCAAGGTGAAGGAACTGAAGGTGTGGAGCGACAGCGTGAGCGGCTTCGGTCGCGAAAAACAGCGGCGCATGCTCACCTACTTCCTTTCGCAGGTGCGCGAGAACTTCATCTATAACTTCCACAACCCGGAACTGAACTATCAGACAAAGGACGAGGAGGACTTCTCACGCAACTTCGCACGCTTCATCAACGAAGCCAACGTCATCGAAATCAGCGAGCAGCTGGAGTTGGCCATGCGTCAGATTGCCCAGAATGCAAACCCGCGAGTGGTGTTCTTCGACCTAGCCCTGCAAATCATCGTGTTGCTCATCAAGAAATAAACCATCACCCATATACCGACATCATGTCATTACGTAAATAACAATAGAAACATGGACTTCAAAGATATGAAATTCAAAATCGCCATGGGAGCCGACAGAGGACTCTGCGCGAAAGCCTGTGGACGACAAGACCGACAACTCAACACCTACGACTGGCTGGCCGACGTGCCGGGAAACACCGACGAGACCGACCTCGTTGAGGTGCAGTTCAAGAATACACGCAAGGGATACTACCACAACGTGAACAACCTCGACCTGAAGAAGGGCGACATCGTGGCAGTAGAGGCCAATCCGGGCCACGACATTGGTGTCGTCACACTCACCGGACGCCTTGTCACGCTGCAACTGAAGAAGGCTAACATCAAGTCGCCCGACGACATCAGGCGCGTCTATCGGCATGCAAAGCCGGTCGACATGGACAAATACTACGAGGCAAAGGCACGCGAACATTCCACGATGATCGAGAGCCGACAGATTGCCAAAAACCTCGGACTCGACATGAAGATTGGCGACGTGGAGTATCAGGGCGATGGCAACAAGGCCATCTTCTACTACATCGCCGACGAGCGCGTAGACTTCCGACAGCTCATCAAGGACCTCGCAGCCACCTTCCATGTGCGCATCGAGATGAAGCAGATCGGTGCACGCCAGGAGGCAGGACGCATCGGAGGAACGGGTCCCTGCGGACGCGAGCTGTGCTGTGCCACGTGGATGAAGAACTTCGTCAGCGTCTCCACGAATGCAGCCCGCTTCCAGGACATTTCGCTCAATCCCCAGAAGCTTGCCGGTATGTGTGCCAAGCTGAAGTGCTGTCTGAACTACGAGATTGACACCTACGTGGAGGCCTCGCGCCGTCTGCCTGCAAAGGACATGATCCTCCAGACAATGGATGCCGACTACTATTTCTTCAAGGCCGATGTGCTGGCAGGTCTCGTCACCTACTCCACCGATAAGGGCATTGCCGCAAACTTGGAGACCATCTCCATTCGCCGCGCCCACGAGGTGATACAGCTTAACAAGCAGGGCGAGAAACCGCTTACGCTTCAAGCCGACGGACAGCAGACTGCTTCCAACGCACCCATCGACTTGCTGGAGGGTGCCGACATCAGCCGTTTCGACAAGGCCAAGCGCCGTAAGAACCGCAACAAGCAGGGCGGAAAGAAACCGCAAGGACGACAGAACCCGCGCGGTGCCGAGAACCGGAATGCCGGCAACGGACACCAGCAGCACGGAGAAGGCCGAAAGGAACAACGCCAACAACCCAAGCCCTCGGAGAACTCAAAGGAATCATGACCTGGCAAGCGCTGAGACATCGCATCGCACTCTTCACACTCCTGCTACTCACGGCAGGCGTGTGTGCTGGATGTATGGACGGAACCGTCTATCACCACTACGAGCCCATACCTGTAGCGGGATGGGAGAAGACCGATACCATTATGTTTGGCGTACCACCAATCGACGAAGATGGCCTGTACAACATCCGGCTCGGATTGCGCACCACTGGTCAATATCCCTTCATGAGTATCACCCTCATCGCCGAGATGCAAACCATTGCTGTCGCCGACACGATGAGCCAGGTACCTGTTGCCGACTCCTTGAGTATTAAACCTCTTGCCGACTCCCTGAATATTAAGCCTCTTGCTGACTCCCAGAGTATTAAGCCTCTTGCCGACTCTCTGAACATTGAACCCGTAGCGAGCACGTTGAGTCGTGAACGTCCCATCATCCGCTACAACCTGCCCTGCCGACTGATGAATAAAAGTGGCCACACGCAAGGACAGGGCATCAATTACTACCAATATGAGTTCATCGTTGCCGATATCCCACTCAACGCTGGCGACTCGCTGCGCATCGGCATCCGTCATGACATGAAGCGCGAAATCCTTCCAGGACTCAGCGATCTAGGAATCATTATCAGAAAGAAATAGGGAATCATATTCTAAACAAAGAACCCTGCCACTTGTTCCGAGACAAATGGCAGGGTTTTTCTGAATTGATGGTTCTCAAAAAGAGATCTATGGGTTTTGTAGCATATTCACAAGGGCAGTGACATCTGAGATATTGACGACTTTGTCTTCGTTCACATCAGCAATGGTTGCATCGTAAGAGGTCACCTTACCAAGGATGATGTTCACCAACTTATTCACGTCTTTTGCATTCACGATGCCATCACCAGTTACATCGCCTATAATGGCCGAGATCACTTTTTCAGTGAAAAAGCCAGGAGCTTCTGCTCCTCCGTCGATGCGGGCATATTGTACGTCTTCACCGCTTGGGTTTTCTTCATAAAAGCTGGCGTTGTACACGGTACCGGCACCGCCGACGAGAGAAGTACATCCGTAGAATATAGATCGGCCACTCTCCACAGCATCCGTATTCCATTTGCTGCTCACGTAGATGGTTGTCAGTTGAGGAGTTACTTCAGGATTCTCTTCAGTGAATAGATAAGATAGCATTTCAGGGTCACTATTAAACATACCATCCATATATTGCACATTCGATGTATCGAAACTGCTGAGGTCGAGTGTCTTCTGTGCAAAGCAGTAGGCGAACATCTGTCTCATGCTTACCACGTTCGACGTGTTAAAACTACTCACATCAACATCCTCTAAGGCAATACAGAGTGCAAACATGGCATCCAAATATTCTACATTCGAAGTCTCAAAGTTGCTTAGGTCGATACTCTTCAGTGAAGTGCAGGCGACGAACACTTCGTTCATATATACCACATTTGATGTATTGAAGTTGCTGAGGTCGAGGCTCGTCAGGCTCATACAACCGTAGAACATGCCACCCATATTTATCACATTCGATGTGTCGAAGTTGCTGAGATCAAGGCTTGCCAGGGAAGTGCAAGCGTAGAACATGGCGCCCATATCTCTTACATTCGATGTATTGAAATGACTGACGTCAATGCTGGTAAGTGCTTGACATTCCTGGATCATTCCCCTCATATCTTCAACATTCGACGTATTCAAATTACTCAGGTCGATGCTTGTCAAAGAAGTACAACGAGCAAACATCCTGGACATATCCGTAACGTTCGAAGTATCAAAGCCCGTTATATCGAGGCTTGTCAACCCAGAACAATCTGAGAACATCGAACTCATATTTGTCACTGACGAAGTATCGAAATCGGTTAGGTCTATTTCTGTCAACGTACTGCAACTCTGGAACATACCACTCATGTCTTCAACATTCTCAGTATTGAATGAAGTAACGACAAGACTTGTCAACCCTGAACAGCTTGAGAACATACTCCTCATGCTTGTCACCGATGACGTGATAAGATTGCTTAAATCAAGACTAGCCAACGAAGAACAACTTTCGAACATATTACTCATGTCTGTCACCGAAGACGTATCAAAATGGGTTATATCAAGTTCTTCCAATGCATAGCATCTTGAGAACAATCCTCTCATCGATGTAACGTTTTCCGTGTTAAACCCGCTTATATCAAGGTCTGTCAATGAAGAACAGCCAAAAAACATGCTCACCATATTCGTTACGCTCGACGTATTGAAGAAGCTCAAATCGAGTTTCTGAAGTGAAGAACACTCACCAAACATACTCTGCATAGTACTCACGCTACTTGTATTGAAAAGGTTATTTTCTGGTTCACCCCATTCATCCCAGAAGCTAATGTTCTCCAGCGCCGTGCATTTATTGAACATGAAGCTCATATCTGTCACCTTCGATGTGTCCCAAGAACTCAAATCCAGTTCCTTAAGTGCGGAACAATTGGAGAACAACGAGTTCATATTCGTCACTTTTGCGGTCTTGACTCCTGACAAATTGACATATTGCAACGAAGTACAACCGTAGAACATCCTCTTCATATTTCGAAGAGACACGTTGCTATAGTCTATAGGGTTTCCTTCTTCATCATATATTTCGGACAAGACATAGAGATCCTCCAATGACTCACAGCCGGAAAACATCTCTTGCATGTTTTGCACGCTCCTGACGTCGAAGGGTTCTGAATCGATGTACTGTAGTTTCTTACAACCATTGAACATTTCTTTCATGGTCAGAACATTCGATGTGACAAAGTGGGTTCCGCTTTCGTATGTTTCTTCATCATAATAAAAACAATTAATGCTTTCCAACGCCGTACAGAACCTAAACATTCCCTCCATTTCCCACACCTTGCTTGTATCAAAGCTGCCCAAATCGAGGTGCGTTAAGCCGCTACAATTGTCGAACATGCTGTTCATGTCTGTTACCTTCGACGTGTCAAAATGGCTTAAATCAAGGGGAACTGACTCGTCTTGTTCTTCATACGGATCTTCCGATTCCGTCTCTGTTCCCAGCGAATAACAGCCCTGAAACATGCTTCTCATGCTTTCCACTTCGCTTGTATTGAGGTTTTCTATACCGACAATCTTAGTCAAATTGTTCATCCCGGCAAACCAAGAGTTAGTTGTTGTGGGACGTGCATCGGCAAAGGATTCATCAAAAACAACAGTAGTGATTTTCTTAAGGGTAGACGAGTAAAAATTCCATTCTGGAACTCCAGAAGAAGGCAGATCAAATACCGTACCCTCTTTTTGATTGTCTTCATTGTCGTAATAGAAGGTAAGAGTTGTTTTGTCGGGGGAGTGCACGACATAGGCTTTCTGTGCCGACAATTTTGCCACGCTCATCAGCATGAGGACGAGTAGAAGGGCTGTCTTGCAAAAAATGAAATGTTTCATATTGGACACGTTTTGTTGTTAATATCTTATAATTGTATAATTATTTATTCTGCAAAGGTAACACTATTTTGCAGAATTGCCAAAAAATCATGTAAAAAAAAATTGAGTCTATCATACACGAATCTAACTGGGCCACATTGATTTTTTTGTAGGTTGCAAGAACCTACCCCCTACTTGTAGGAACGGGGGGTATTCCCCGTCAGCAGGGCACATGACTCTTTCAGATGGGCAATAAAGCCCATCCCACAAGTGTCAGAAAACAAGCTGGGAACAGTATCCCCCTCAGAGAATTGAAGGTGCTTACTCTACTCAAAGTAGAACGTCAGCGCAATCATCTTCGACGTTGCACGCGACACGCTGTTCGAGAAAGCTCGCAGGTTGGCATCGCGCAGATTTTGCGGATGACGGTGGTCGAGGCAGTCGGTGAGGCCGAACATAAACTTCAGTTCGGGACGCAACTTGAAGAAAGGCATATAGAAATCACAACCTGCACCAATCTCGAAATATAAATCCGAACGCTTCAACTTCAGAATATCACTTTCGCTGCCCGACAGATTAATTACGGGGTTCAGACCAGCAATCATATAGGGTCGCACGTTTCCATTGCGCACCGAGCCAAAAATCAGGTCGCACGCACAGGTGATATAAGCTGTCTTAATGTTCTGAATGCGCTCGTTCAGCAGCACTCCCGACTCACTCTCTTCTTCTCCTTCCGGATTGGCCGACTTCGGAGCCGTAAAGTCGTAGAATGACAGATGGCGAACACCGAAATACATTGCCGGAGCCACACGGAATTGGAAATGCTGGTTGATGCGCAACTCACCCAGCACACCCACCATGAAACCATTGTCCCAGCGATCCTGGTCGGCGGTGATGAGGCGTGTAGTCTCCGTGCCGTCCTCGTTCTGGATGACCTGCGGCCCAACGTTCTGCAGCTCCAAATCTTGCAAATGCGTACCAATGAACAATCCGAAGTGGAAGGGGCGCAAGTCGGTATAAGGACGGTTTTGTACCGTCCTGCTAAACTGCGCGGAAGTCGGCAAAACCACCACGAGCATGGTCAGGATGAAAAAAATAGCTTTCTTCATTTTACTTTATAACGCAAAACACGTCACATTATTGCATCATAACTTGCAATAACGTTAAAAAATGTATAAACAAAGAAAAACCTCTCATCATTTTTAGGTATATAAGAATAAAAAACGTATCTTTGCACCACAATAAAGGAGGACCTGCGGCAAAGTTGTCCCTCACAGGAACGATGGCGTTGCAGCCCGAAAGTGAGAATATTATTATTAACAATTTAAACAGAAAAGCATTATGGCATACGTAATTGGTGAAGACTGCATTGCTTGCGGTACATGTATTGGCGAGTGCCCCGTTGAGGCTATCTCCGAGGGCGACATCTATTCGATTGATCCCGATCTCTGCACAGAGTGCGGAACATGTGCAAGCGTTTGTCCGAACGAGGCTATCAGCCTGCCGTAAGGATTAACACAACCGCATGAACGCGGTCTCCGCGTTCTTCAAACAACAGCCCGAGCAACATCTGTCGCCCGGACTGTTTGTATTCTGGATGTCTTGCCTGTTGTTGCTATTATTTGGCAACAACGAACGGAGTACTACTTACCCAAAATCATTTTCACCAACAATTCCACGTCGGCACTCGTGACAAAGCCATCGAGGGTTACGTCAGCCACGCTCTTCCATTCATCGACGGAAACGGTTGGAGGCTTCAATATGCTATTCACCAGTGCGGTCACATCGGCAATCGAAATCTGACCATCACGGTTCACATCACCCGGTGTGCTGATAATAGGTGCCAATACGGCCTTCAACTGAGCCACAACCTCGTCTGAAGCCATGCCAACATTGTTTACGCCGAAAGGCACACCTTCGTCATTCCAATTAAAGTAGCTGATGATGGGACCGGTATAGCCATTGCTGACGCTCATATCTATATTGCCGACAGTAGTACGGATATAGTAGTTGCCATTGTTATGAGGCAACAGCGTCACTCCAACAGGTGTCGACGAGAAGGACCAAGTGTAGCCGGGATAGCTGCCACCGGTAACAGGCACTGCAAATCGATGCGCACCCACATTGTAGAGATAGCATTCGCCAGCGGTGCCTGTGGGATAGAGAATCCACTGGCAGTTTGCACGATTGGCGTCGAAACTGCTGCCATCTTTTTCTGACGACCACACCCATTGCTCACTCTTAGTCGGATCATAGAGGATGGCGCCACGCCCATAAGCATTAACGATGGTATAGAGAGGGAAACTCTCCTCTGCTACCGTGATCGACGATATAATAGCATCGCTGGTGGGATAGGCTGTAACAAGATGGTAGATGCCCTCACGCAGACCATGGGCAATGGTGCTGCTGACGGAAAAAGTATTATCGTTGGCCACAAAGATAAGATTGCCATCGCCATCGTAAATCTTGAAGCCCACAGCTCCCGTACCACCTGTAAGCGATACGTTATTACCCGTCACCGTGCAGGCATAGGTGCCAGAAGCCTCAGCCGTGAAGTCGTGCCATTGGCCCAGTGTTCCCGTGCTACCATAGGCTCCAACATAGCCGGGATAGAGTGTACGTCCCTCAGCATTGCGAATACGGTCGTCAATGAAAAGGGCATTGCAGGATTTGTAGTTCTTGGCCTTCACGGCGGCAAGTGCTTGGTCAATCATCTCCTGCGTTACTAGCAGATAATACTGGCCATAGTCTCCGAACGTCTTATATGTGGTACCTGTGATGCCATTCAGGGTAAGTGGCTCCAACTCCGGTGGTAGGCGGAAGAAACCATACATCTCGAAAAACTCAGTGAGGTCGTAACCACTCACCTCGCAACACTTTTCATAAAACTTCAGATAGTCTTCGCTGGCAAGTGTGAAGGCATTAATAGCCTTCACCATCGGGTCTTTGCGCAAGGCATCAAAGAGTTTGGGGAAGAAGTTTGTATCGTAACCAGCAAGATGGAAGAACAGGTATAGCTGCCAGTTCATGCGCAGCAAGCGCGGATTATAGGTTCCACCATCGTCATTGGTGAGCATGGCGAGTTCCGGCCACGACAATCCTTTCTGCCAGTCGCTGAAGGTTTCACGGATGCTGGCTGTGCGCGAGGTATAGATGCCCTGCTCATAGATGGCTACATTTGAGAAGATGTTGTTCGACACTTCGGTCATTCCAGCCATATTAATAAGTTTCTGCCGATGATGGCCAAGCTCGTGTGCTGATGCCCAGAGTTCATCATAACCCTGGCTGAAGCAATCGTAGTTGAACAGACGATTGTGCTGGTCGGTGCTGAAATAGATGCCATAAGTGGTAGCATAAAGCGCTCCGTTGCCTTCGACGGTCGTCACCGAATGCACGTTGTTGCACAGTGTTTTTGGAAAATACTCATAGCGCCCCATCACACGATCTTCCATGTCTTGAATGCTCTGCCATTTTGTAAGCAGTTCCACCACTTCACCAGCATCGTAACCCGAGCCCGTCTGACCATCGACGGCATTCAACAAGTTACTTGTCTGCATATTGAACACTAGACTGCCAGTCTTCATCGTGAACATACCGCAACTCATCAGATGCCGTTTCAGTTGTGTCCAGTCGCTATTCGTATAGCCCTTCGTCAAATCAAAATAGCCCTGTACAGTGCCACCTTCAATGTGCACGGTTACATCTGCATAGTTGCTCAAGGCTAAAGGATTGCCGTTGTTGTAGTTGTCAACCTCATAGTACAAGAAGGCATTTCCCTCCGAAAGCACATTCACAACATTCATGCCCTGCTGCAGTGCATAGACCGTGCCAGAAGCCTGACCAAAGCCCGCTATCTCAAGTGCGATGCTTTGACCGCTAGGGATGCTGCCCACATATACCTGCAACACATCACCGGCTTTGGCATAAATACCCGTCGGATTGCTTAAGCGGCCCATTGAATTACCTAGTCCGATGACACCCGACCAAGTCGAGCTACGGCTATAAGCGCTATAGTCGGCCACACGGTAAGTCCGCTCAGTCTTGTCCCAACCACTATAGGTAGTCCACGCGTTGTTCTTCACCTTTATCGCCATATTCTGAACAGAGGTTGGCAGACTGCTCATCGCCGAGCGCAGATTGGCGTCAGTCATATTTGCATAGCTACGGTTCAAGGCTGTGCAGGCAGTAGTAGTGAAAAATCTTGTCAGTGTAGAGGCATCAACTGTCTTCAAAACTTCACGTGCCGCAGCCAATGCTGCCTCGTCAACAGTCACTGACTCCAATATCCACTTTGATTTATCCTCGCTAACATTCCATAACACTACATTGTTGGATGCATCACGATGCAGACCTTCCGACCAGTTGTCGGCAAATGTGGTCATGCCGTCGGTTGTCACCATTGCGAACGTACTGGCAGTAGTACCTGTCTCATAAGGAACATAATGAGCCGGTTGTGACTGCACATACCGCTGCGACAGCACATTCTTAATGGTCACTCTAGAACCGTTAGTGGCTATCTCCCAGATTTGTGCGTAGTTGTTTGTATTCAAGGTAGTACACACAAGTGTATTGCCGGGGATAACCTCGGTCATATAATTACCACCACTATTATTCTTTAGTCGATAATAATTGGCGCTCCAAGCCACAGCACTCACACCCATGGCCAGCAGAGCTAGTAGGATTCTTCTTTTCATGTTTAGGTGTAATTATGTCAGTCCTTTACTGCCATTCCATTTTGCAAAAGTACAAAAAAAATCCGACATTTCAAAAAAAAGAACTATTATTCACGACAGATATGCAGCAATCACCTCTTTTATGCTTTGCGAACTCTACAAGAATCTACACGGACTCATCGGCAACGTGCATCAATTACAAAAAAGCTTCTATGTCACCTTTCCCAAAAGCAACATAGAAGCAGTTTGTCAACCAGGGCACCAAAAAGTGTTTACACAAAGCGAAGCACCTTACACGCCCGCAGGGCCTTACACGAAGCGAAGCTTCCTTACACGAGCCGCAGGCTCCTTACACGAAGCGAAACTTCCTTACACGAGCCGCAGGCTCCTTACTCGTGCTAAGCACCTTAGAACCCCACTCTGCGTGCCTCACGCTTCGTGCAGAGGCGTTCGCTGTTGCAGTAATCTCGTAACACGTGTAGCTGGTCGGCGCTGTCGCCATGCAGGATGCTGTTAATGGCATACTTGCGAGCCACATTCTCTATCTGACCGCCACTCAGCTCGTAGCTCTCAGCCAAAGCGGCACTATCAGTCTCGGTCAACTCGGGAATCATCGTCTGCCAAATCTTCGCGCGCACGGCTGCATCGGGCTTGTCGAACTTAATCTTGTAGAGGAAGCGACGCTCGAAGGCCGTGTCGAGGTTATCTACCAAGTTCGTGGTAGCAATCATGATGCCATCCAGCGTCTCCATCTCCTGCAGGATGATGTTTTGAATAGAATTCTCCATCTTGTCAACGGCACTCTGAGCACCCTCCTTGCGGATACCTATGATAGCATCGGCCTCGTTGAAGAGCAAGATGGGTGCTGGCTTCTCGTCGCCAGCACGACTGACAAGTTCACGATAACGGTCGAAGAGTGCCTTGATGTTCTTCTCAGAGTCGCCCACCCACTTACTCTTGATTTTCGGAACATCAACAATCATGATGTCGCGCCCAGTTTTTCGTGCGAGTTGGTAAACGGTCTCGGTCTTGCCCGTGCCAGGTCCACCGTAGAACAGGCAGGCAAAGCCGTTGCGGAAGCCGCGCTGCTGCATGCGCTCACGAATCTGGCGATACTGTTCGTCGCAGAAGAACGACGACAACTCATCTACTTGCTTTTGGTTCTCTTCGGAGTAGAACATCTGTTTCTCACCAAGGTCCTGCGGGCGCAGCATGTCGGCAACCTTCTCGGAAGTTGTAGCGACATTCATCTCGGCCAGCAGCGTGCGTTTGGCATGTTCCGTCATGCGGTAGCGAGTTGGGTCGGCAATGCCGTCCTCGCAGCGATGCTCAATCAGATTGGCCTGCATCAGTTCGTGCTCGCCGCTGCGCAACAGGCCGCGAGCGTGGTTGAAACGCGCCTGGTTGCTGAAGACATCCTCCATCTGGCTGAAGCGCACGTCGTTGTCGTCTTCGTTCACCAGCAGATGGCAGAACAGAGTGAGCAACATGCGGCTCTCCCCAGAAAAGGACATTTCGAGCATCTGCCGTGCAAAACTGACCTGTTTATTCGCCTTGAACAACTCATTGATATCGTTACACAAATCCTTAGGTGAAATAGCACTATTGTTCAAGTCGTCGAACCAATCTCTCAGCACCTCAAACATCTCAGAGCAATCAAGTTCCGTGCGCTTCGGCAGCTGATACACCTCGTTGCGCTTCAAATAGCGGATGACCACAGCAGGCACATCAAAATCGTCTTCATCTTTTACGTCGCGATAGCGTAGGAGGCGGCGGCGCACCAATGCATCGATGTCATTGGCATAGCTAAGGACACGAATTTTGCTCAGATCGAGGTGGAAGGCAAAGTCGTTGTAGTCAACATTGCGAGGTCCCCGTTCCATACAGATGCAGAACAGCACCGCCTGCACATCGGTAATACCAAAGCTTTCGCTGAGGAACTGTATCTCTGGTGCAGCCTCCGTCATGAACCTTTCACTCAGACATGAGCCTTTCGACATTTCTACTACACGTTCAATGGCCTGCAGCAACGTCGGCATCACAGGCATCTTCTTTGCTGCGGTTTTCTTACTCGTAGTCTTTTTCTCACTCATTGTTGTAGTTTTCTTTTCCATATTTCTTATTATTTAATTTGCTTATTCTTTCTCTACCTTGCTTCGTTAACATCTCCTTCATCGTCGAGCGATCAAATTACCTGCTCCCCTTTACCCACTACGCTGCAAGAGCGATGTGGGCGGAGTGGAGAGGAGTAAGATGGAAGTGTTTCGTCATTCGCTGGATGAGTCGAGTGGTCTCTTCTGAAGTGAGACTAAAGAGGGTGAGTGCGAACGACTGGTTCTCAACGCAAGAGGTGAAGCGAACTCTGCGGTTCTTGAGATACTTCTGAATCTTGTTGAACTGATTCTTTGAACTGGTGCGAATAACTGTTGTGCTCATAATACTTATGTTTTAAATTAATTACATTTATAATATAGAACACAACAAAAAAAATTTAAAGAAAACACCAACTTTTTTTTCAAAAAGAGGTAAAAAACAACAAAAATGCTCCTAATTGCCTATAAACAACTAGGAGCATGTGGCACTTCTGCGCATTCTCTTTTCAGTATTTGCTAAATGTCTTCATAAAAATAAAGAAATAAACTACTTCTTGAGATCTATGGCAGCTTGTATACATTGACGCATCTGCCCAACAGCATGCCTCAGGAAACTGATGTCGCTGTCCGCGCGGTAGGTCAGAGCGGCCCTGCGAAGTCCCTCTTTCCCAGCCTCAAGCAGTTCCTCCAGCTCGAGCCCCTGATTCTTATATTGACCCACTAAGCTTACAACAAACCGCATGTTCGCCTTTTCCAACTTTTGCATCTCGTCGCAGTCGGCGCCTTTGGCCTGTATTTTCTCTAACAGTTCCAATTCTTCTTCCTGAGTCAGCAGCGGTATGCTACATATTTCTCTCATAAGTTCTTCAATCTGTTCGCTTGTCATATTCCGCCTTTTTTGTTTACAAGGATAATATAGTCACTTTGCCAAAGAAATTCAATTCACTCTGCTTTCTTCATTTCGATGTTCAAATTCTCGTAGCGTTGGCGGAGAGCATAGAGCAGGGGCTCGCCCTTGTTGGCTTCTGTGTTAAGGATGAGGCAGTCTGGGGTAGGTTGCTCCATGCTGAGGATGTTACCTTCATAATGGGATGAACCGACGAGTTTTCTCATCACAGTGCCGAGTGGTACGAACATGCCAAGCTCATTGCCGGGCGTGCCAAAACGCTGGCATAGATTGTCAACCATCGTGCGGATGGCGCCGAGAGTTTCCGCATCGCCCTTTAAGGTGTATTCGTAATCATGAGGGTCAGCATCTTCCCGATAGTCGTTGGCGTCAAACTCCTCACCTGCCAGTTTCATATATTCTGCAGCTTTGACGTAGTCGATGAAGATGCCGTTAGCCTCATCGCCGTATGCGTATTTGTACGCCATGTGCTCGGCGGCTGTCTTGTTGCCTTTGTCGCAGAGTTCCTGAAGAATGATGGGGTCGTCGATAAAGATTGCCGCCTCTTCATCTCCTTTTTTAATTCGCTCTAGCAGCAGTTCCTTGTTATCGCCTATTTCAAAACAGAGTTTCGTCAGTTCTTCAACGCTGAGTCGATGTTTCTGTTCCATAACCATTTGAATCAGGCGTTCTTCCTCGCCTTCTTCCTTCTCGAAAGTGGAACCCTCGACAATGTTAGAACGAAGCAACTCCACTTCCTCATGGGTATCTTCATCGACAAACGTCTCATTCCAGAATTCATACTTGCAATGCATTCCATGAAGGAGACAGTAGATGGCGCCGATATCTTCATGCTCCTCAGCCCGCTTCATCAACCATTTCTTGTCTGAGGGTTCTATCAAGCTGAAATATTTAGCGGTGTCACCATCCAGTATCATTTCGGCAGCGATGGCTGGACAATAGTCTTCGCCTTCACGTGCCCGCCTGATGACTTCTGCAGCAAATTCCATAGGATGAAGAAGCACTTGACCAATGCACTCTACCCACTCCAACACATCGAAGTAGGGCATTATTCCCGACAATCCGCAATCCACCCATTCTTTAACGGCGCAACCGTCTTTGGCCCTATAGAACTCATCGACAGTCGTGTAAATCATATACCAATCATAGGCATATACAGCAATCTCCACGCCAGGATGTAACCGGCTGATGCGCTCTGCCATTTCCTTGCACATCTTGTCACGTTCTTCATGCCTTTCTTCCTCGCTCCGTCCGTCTTTCGGTTCCTTGTACTCCAACTGAACCTCTTCGCCCTTTCCGTCGATATATGCGACAAACTTCCAAAGCGTATATTCCTGCCATTTGCCATCGGCGATGACATAGTTCCACACACTTTGCCCATAATCGTCCTGCCGTTCCATCTCTACCTCGGGAAACACTTTAATAACGCATTCCGCTATGGAATGGAAGTCAAGATGGTCTCCGTGGTGTCCATAGTCGTCCCAATAAATGCAGCTTTTCTCTTCATCAATCGAAAGACCGACGAGGTCATCTCCTTTCCTTTCCGAAAGGTCTATTCCTACCTGTTCTATACTTTTTTCACGCACCTGCTGCTTCACGTACGCTGCAACTTTCTCTAAGTCCTCATGATGTTTCAGCTTGAGGGTTGTTCCATGACTTTCGCTCATAATATGAATGTTTTAGTTATTATTTGTTCTACAATTATAATATTGTTACTTATCTCGGAAAATATAAATCTCTATTAATAATCTTTAGTTGGTTCTTCTCGCATGTACCTTGCACTACCTGTAAAACTGATGTGCTTGTTATCCATGAGCAGATTGCTGATTTCGTCCCACAGGTCACCAGGAGTGATGGCGCTGTTGTTCAGGTCGTCGAACCATTCTCGGAGCAAGTCGAAGAGTTCAGAACAATCAAGTCCCGTGCGCTTTGGTTGTTCGTAGACCTCGTTGTGCTTCAACGAACGGATGACGGGCACAGGCACGTCGAAATCGTCCTCTTCCTTCGCATCGCGATAGCGCAGCAGTCGTCGGTGCACCAGTGCATCGATGTCGCTGGCATAGCGGAGGATACGAATCTTGCTCAGGTCGAGATGATGGGCCAGGTCGTCATAATCCACGCGGCGCGGTCCGCGCTCCATGCAGACGCAGAACAGGATGGCTTGACGCTCGGTGATGCCGTAGCGCTCGGCGATATAGCGCACTTCGTTGGCCATCTCTGCTTTCGACTCTGCCTTCAACTTGGAATTCTTAGACACTTCCACCACGTGTTCGATGGCGCGCAGCAAGGTCATCTCCTTCTCTACTTTCGTTCTCTACACAACTTTCGTTTCAGTTTTCTTTGCCATAATATTGATGTTTTAAAGATTAAAATTTGACACAATAAGTAATAAATAGTAAATTGCAAATGCCTCACTTGCAAGTGGAATAGGTGGTAATAAGATATCAAGCTTTGAGTTTGACGAAAAGCAGCAAATGCTGATCAAGTGAACTACAGAAATCATGACAGAGTTTATACCCTTTTTCCTGATATTCTCTGATGATAGGATCAGCACTGCCCGTTATTACTTCCACGGTAACCGTAAGATTGGACTTCCTAAAAGTCTCCTCTAAATGTTGCTTCCTACATGCGAGACGCAGTTTTTCAATTTGTCTGTCGCTTAAGTTTCTGATGTTGTAAGTCTTTATTTTCATAATACAGAATAATTAGGTTACATGATTAATATAGAACGTACCCCCAAAAAATTTAATGAACCGAGCGATTTTTTTTGGAAAAAGTTATCTTGTACCATAGAAACCGTTCTCTACTTACTTTCCAATCTGGCTTTATATTTTGCTAATAACTGATAGTATGTCTTCATGTTCTCCAGTTCATACCACTCCTTGATATCCTATGGCCGTTTTGATGTTCGATGCTGCAAAGGTAATAGCGCCCTGTCTCAAATCGTGAGACATATGGAAGGTTTTTTAGGGATGACAGAAGCATAGGGCTTTATTTGTTTCCGAAGATGCCCGAAAAAGCGAAAAGGGACGAAAATTCAGAGGTGTTCTTCAGGGAGTGCCGAAGAGATGTTATTGGGGATTCCGAAGATTCCGGGATCTAAAAAGGGGCTCTTTGGTTGATGGGGGAGAAAAGGCGTTGCGGATTGGAAGCTTGCTTTGCGATGGAATCGCTGCGCTATTAGTAGGAATTCCGTGTTGCCGTTGCAGCTATCTAAGACGAACAACAATTGGATCGTTCAGACGAAAGAGCGAGTCCACCAGAAACATTGGCGTCAGGACATGAAATCTTGATTGAGTTCTCCAGAGGAGGAATAGGAACGCCACCGATAGCAGATATCGTTGTACACGCCTGGTTGGTGGTATACCTTCCTCTCGCAGATTTGATAGCCTAAGCAATAGTGACGAAACTCCTCATCACCAAGCAGCTTCTTTTCAGTTGCGATATTCAATGGTATCGCAGCCTCTGCACTCTCCAGTGTGCTGAAGAAGGCTACATTTTGTGGATGGACAAATCGCTTGTTTCCGTAGCCTATCGTACGATTTGCACATATTTGCTCCAATTCGTAGATGATGGAGTAATCAGCAGTTTCTTTACTTGTCATAATTTGTAGGTGTAATCATTCATTCATGGGTAGTTCTTGTCTTAAAATCTTCTTGAAATAGTCGAGCACAGCGGTCCAGTCCTTGAAAGGCTCCTTACCTATCTGGATGTGCTTGCCTTGAAAGCGTAGGATGTCGGCCCGATCACTATCATCGATGAGGTAGTCCCCGCGCAGCAGGTCCTTGTGGTGAGAAAGGATGAGCCGTTTGTAAGCAGCATCGCCCAAGTATCTCTTCACCCATTCCAGTTTATCGCTCCATGCCGATGGATTATTCCAAGGGGCGGTAGAGAGAATGTAAGTGTCGAAATGCTCGGCAAGCCATTGGAAGGCCTCTACAGCACCTGTCATGGGCTCCATTAGAGCAAACACGCCAGGAATGTTGTCGTATTGATTCTTACCATTCTCATCGCGCTCATACCGTGCAACCGTTTCCTTCGGACATTTTTTGACGCCTGACATAAAATTCACTAACGTGTCGTCCAAATCCACGTAAACCACAATCTTCTTGTTCTCGTTCATCTCCATATCTTTAATCTTTCGTTAATAAAATCAATACATCTATTGGTTTGACCTGTCAGTCTGCATACGACCTCCTCTATGCAGAACGGCTGTTCCGGGCGTTCGCCTTTGGCATACCGCTGACAAAGGCGGGCAAAGGGCTGCCAGAAGTTACTGCTGAGGTGTGGCACTCGCGTTTCAAAGACCGTTCCGTCCGGGGCTGTGGCCAGGCATTTGTTCACGCCCGATAGGGGACTGCCGCCGAAACGGACAATCAAGCTCTGCTGCCCGCTGGCATCTTTCACAATCGCTTGTTCACACGTCTGCCACCATTCAACGTAGACACCTATGGTAGCGCCTTCGAATGCCTTGCTGCCGAAATACATAAGCCCGTTCTGCATGTCAATGGGCGTGTATGCCATTCGTGGGTCGGCGAGGATGCGCTCTCGGTTGTTGAATAGCAGCCAAGCCGATTCTGCGAACAATTGTTTTTCATCTTTGATAGCCTTCATATATACAGACTTAAGGTGGAATTTTTATAACGGATCTCCTGGTTTCAAGATATTATGCGTGTAATCGTGGGGCTGAGCATCTTCATGAGCCTCGTCCTTGATGCTTTGGGGTATTTGATCGCTATGGAAAAGAATCTCCTCGTATGACGCGATACTTTTTACATTCCTACATCCGAAGAAAAGTAATAGCTCTTTGATCTCTTGGCTAAATTCGTTTGTCCATTGAAGTTCTCCGTTTCGGACGGTAGCGATGGCAACCGAAGAACCTAAATCTCCGTATTGCTCTCCTGTGATATCGTATTTAAGGCATTTGATGATCATATCTGGGAAATGTTCGCTAAGCTGTTGCAGCCGCTTGTCGTTCAGCGCCTCCTCAGTCAGATGATCATATTCCCATCCCAGAGACAATGGGCTGTGTCTATACAGCGAACGTACCACCTCTATCTCAGGATCCCCCTGAAGATAAGCCAAAACACGCTGGTAGTCATCCGTGTCCTCCAAGTGGAGCACCGTTTGCCATAGTTCTATCTCCACCAGCTTGCCGTCTCTCGATTCGCGGGCTTCTACCAAAGGTCCCTCCCAATTCATATAATATCGCAACTTCATCTCTGGAAAACTTGCCGCTACGCCTTCTATGACTTTGTCGGCGAGCTTTAACTTTTCAGGCTCATAGCTGTCATAAGTGATGCCTTCTTCAAGCCTATTGTACGTTTGGTGCAGATCGAAATGAACACCTTGCTCGTCATTTGGGTCAAGTTCTTTTAGTAACTCTTTGGCGCGCGCAGCCAACTTCTCAGCTTCTTCATGAAGTTTGGCCATCAAACTTAATTCAATATAATTACTCATTTTCTTATTGGGTATTTGTGGTTACTGCAATTTCTCGTTCAGTTAGCCAAAGTGCATGTCATACTCATTGATTTCCTCAAAGAGGGCAGGGTTCTTTTCTTGCAAATAGTCTAAGAGGACGTATGCCATCTCGCTGGTTGTCTTTTTGCCCAAGTAATAGTCGCCAATCACGTGATCTGTTGAGGAGTAATCGTAGCCGTAAATCTTACAACGCGACACAATCAGCACTTTACCAGTCTCGTCATCGAACTCGGTGTTCAGGTTCAGCCCGTTGGGACAATACTTCAGTACTGAGGTGGCATACAACTTGAAGTCCTGTTTCAGGAATAATTCGTCAAATGCGGTGTCGTACTTCACTTTCAGTTTCCACTGCTCATCGGTATAGCTTTTGTTTCTCATTATTAAATGTTTTTTATGGGTTACATTTATATAATAGAGAGAAAACTGAAAAATTTAATCACGCAGCAAACTATTTTCGTCTATCAATGGCATCCTTGAATAGCTTTAGGCTGTTGTTAAGGAAGGAAAAGCATTTCCTTATTGCTCTTGTGGTTGTTCTTCCAACCTTTTTGTCTTGTCTTTATCTGTAAAATAGACCCGATACCTTTTGTGAGTTATTTCATCTACAACATTTTCTGCAACGATAAATTTTCTATATCCCTTCTCCTTTTCATACCTCAAGAATGAAGTGCTGTTGCTCTTACTCGAGTTCATCCCTCTTTGCATTAAGCGATATGGCGTAGCTTCCCTGATCTCATCCATTTCGTGCTGCAAAGACATTATATCAATCCCTCGCAACTCATTTGCATCAAAAACAGGATTATTTTCATAAAGGCTTGCAACCTCTTCTATCATTGTTGGCTTCTGCTTCTCACTCTTAAGATTTTTAACAATGAAATCAAGAGGATATTCGTGGTCAATAGAAACATCTTCCATTCTATCTGCATTCATTATATCGAGATTATCATCTGGAGTCGGAGTTAATAAGATATGCCTTGAACCAGACAGAACGACATATACACAATCGCCTTTATGGAAATCAAATGCATAGACGTTTTTTAAGGAAATGGGTTCTTTTCTTTCACTGATATAGACCTCTATGTTATCTCGAATAGCTTTCGTCCAGGCAGACATGAATTTGGAACCAATTATCTTCTTTATTGCATCCAGTGGAAAGTTAGGACGCCCCCAGGAGGATATCCGAATATTGAATAGTTCAATAAATGTAGGCTTCTTGTCACGCGCTATAGATTTTAGCAGCTTCCCCAATTTGTAATCACATATCCAAACTTCTCTTTGTCCCAAATATTCTTCGACTTCCCTTTTCTTCTCATCAGAAAGGCTGAAATGCTTTTTCACTGATGACCAATTCTTGTTTTTAGAAAGATACTTGCAATATTTCCTAAAATAAGATAGCGGTTTACTTATTTTGTACAATTCACAAACATCGGCATATACACATGCCAACAATTGTTTTGCAAGAATCCTTTCTCCATGAGCTATCAAAGCCGGAGCATAATTGTAATACTCTCTCTCGAAATCAGGATAATTGTTGTTCACCTTTATTAATAGAGAAGAAATACCCTCTGCATAGGGACGGCTTGCGCCGTTTTTAGACTTATTTCTTTTTTCACTTTTTTCGAACCACTCACAGAATGATTTCCTCATAATAAACTCTTGCTTCATAAGAGAAAACAGCGATTTGCCTTTACATCGAGAGGTTCTAACATTTTAAACTACTTCTTTCTGACCAAGCCACTATACTCGCGCACATATTGGTACATATCGGTATAGACCTCAATGTCACGACCATTGGGTGCCAAGAGCAGGTCGAGAATGTGGTGGCCGTTGAACTCTGTCACCCGGCTCCATCCAGTGCCGCCAATACTGCGCCGTTGCAGTTGACGATCGTCATCAGGATTGATGCGATAGATAAATGCTTCTACTTTTACTTGATTTGCCATCGTCTTGTTTATTATAACAATTAATCAATTATAGTCTTTGATATTCTCCTACGGAGAACCGATTATTGTTTCACACAAATAAATGCATGAAAAATGTGAGGTTTTTATCTAAAAAAGGTTTCCGCATACAAAGTTAGAGAAAAACAATGAAAGCGCCAAAATATTAAACTATTTTTTCTATTTTAGTTGGCTCTTCTCGCATGTACCTTGCACTACCTGTAAAACTGATGTGCTTGTTATCCATGAGCAGATTGCTGATTTCGTCCCACAGGTCACCAGGAGTGATGGCGCTGTTGTTCAGGTCGTCGAACCATTCTCGGAGCAAGTCGAAGAGTTCAGAACAATCAAGTCCCGTGCGCTTTGGTTGTTCGTAGGCCTCGTTGTTGTTGCTTTCTTTTCCATATTTATCTCTGATCTTATTTCCGATTTTGACTTGTTTTTTTACGTATTGATTTTCACGAAATGCATTTCCCAGGGGTCTCCAACTATGATGAAGAAACTCTCTAAGGAGACGATGCATAGCCACCAAAGCATTGCCCTCGCCCCACTACGCCGCTAGGGCGAGGTGGGAGGAATGGCGGGGAGCAAGATGGAAGTGACGAGTTAGATGTTGGATGAGGAGATTGGTCTCGTCGGACGTGAGACCGAAGAGAGTGAGTGAGAACGACTGGTTCTCAGGGCAAGAAACGAAACTGACTCTGCGGTTCTTGAGATACTTCTGAATCTTTGTGAACTGGTTCTTGGAACTGGTACGAATAATGGTTGTGCTCATATTATTGTATGTTTTAATTGATTACATACATAATATAGAACACAACCATAAAAAATTTAATAAAAAGGGCAACTTTTTTTCAATTACTCAGTTTTACTGACTTTCACTTCTATGCTGCCGTCTTTGATGCCACGGATGAGGCGACTTTGCAGTTGCTCGCGCTCTTCTGTCATTAGTTCGAATGCAACTCCATCGGCTTCAGTTTCTGGGAAGTATTTGCCTTCAGCATCGTTTTTCAGATAGACACCATTGCCCGGCTCTTCGGCTTTGTAGTAGATGCGGAGCGAGGGATAGGTTGCTTTCAGCAAGTCAGTCACTTCGTAGCAGGGTGTCCAGGCCGTCTCGAAAGTCGTGCGCAGGATATCACCCGAACGTTCTAGTTCTGACCATCCGCCGCGGCACATCACTTCATTGTGGTCTTTACCCAAAGCTTCGACCAGCAGACCTAATCCTGTTGCATACTCCACTGGGGCTCCACCGTCCTGCAGTTTCTTCATTTTCTCATACAATGCATCAAGCTCCGTCTTCTCGCCCTCGATGACATAATTGGTAACACAAATGTTTGCCATAATCTAATTGTTTTGAAATGATTGTTTATCGTAATATAGTAATGTTTTGTCAAAAATTCAAAGATTCTGCAAATTAATTCATCTGCCGACAAAGAGCAGGCATTTGCTTGAGGTAGCCCACTAATGCATGAAGGCCGATGGAACCAGATATTTGCAGTCGGAAGCGGCGGTCTTTGGCGTTGGGCAAGATGATTAGTCGGTCTTTGTCCCAAGCCCGATTGTATAAAGTCTCGTCTATGATCATTTCAAAGCCATCAACGGTGAAGCATGCAACGGTCTGGCATCCGGCTGTATCTTTCAGATGAGCTGTTTCAGAAAACATATAGCTAACATCCAGTTGTCTTTTCTCGCAAAGTTTCTTGAAAGGAACCTGAGGTGGAATTCCAATCGTGGTTTTAGCTCTGCGTCCATAAAGGAATGACATACCACCATTCTCTTTTGGCTCTATACTCAGATTGCACATATAAACGGAATCCTTATACTTGCTTGTCATCTGTGCAAGATAATCCTGAATGGCCTTCATCCAGGGTTCAACAAGCACCTTGAATGTCTGCTCCTTGTCCAATCCTTTTTGTTCACATTCCATGGTGATTCTTTCCTTTGTGGCTTCATCGATGGTAGCGAGCGTTATGTGTTCTTCGGCGAGGACGGACGTTTGCATCGTTGAAATGCGCTGTTGCTTTGCATGAAAGGTGATTTCTTCTTCACGCAGCTGGTATTCGAGGGCGAGATCCATCAGCAATGTTGGCAGGTCCAGCAAGTAGAACTCATCATCGCGAAGGACGAACAGACCATAGCGTTCGTCCCGTTTAAAATGTTCGGAAACATAGCACATCATCTGCTTGGCTGGCATAATCTCGAACAACCCGAAGGGCGAATCCTTGACATGCCATCGAGTAATTTCCATTTCAATGCCCTTGTAGGTAAGTGTGCAGGTCTGGGTATAGACATTCTTACGTTTTTTGTATGCAACCAGACGTGATTGGCCATCTGCATCTCTTGCCGTTTCCTGCACCTACATCTTGAACAGGCTCAAGTCGGCTCCCATTTTCTTTAAGGCTTCTCGAATTCCTTGTCCCGAAAATGAGAATTTGCCATCAGACAGACAAACGATAGGGTTAGGCTTTCCGCTGAATTTATCTGACTCACCCAAATAATAATTGAGATACTTAATCTCCAGGTGGGGATTCACTTTTCGCTTGATTTCTTCTAGGCTTAAGTGATGCCCGTTGAAGACTGCATACCGTTCTTCAAATGCAGCGCGACGCTTCTGTGCATCTTTCTCGCTATGTGCTAAAATCTTCTTCATATTATTATTACTATAATTCAATCAAACAGACACGCCCCGTTTTGCGCAGCGCATTGTAATGTTGTTTGTAGGATGGCTCGTTGTCGATAACCCAAAGGAGTTTGGTTTTCAGGAAGGCAGGAACAGAGGGAACAGGGGCATAACCATCAGTCATGATGATGAGGCCGTCATAGCCAGGGTGCTCTGCCACATAATTGACGGGAGCCTGGAAACTGGTGCCGCCACGCCCTTTTACTTCAAATGTCTGCTTGCCCTTCTGTGCTTCTTTCAGCGTAACGGGTTCTCCTTGTACGTCTGCATCGAACATCAGCACGTCAATCTCCTGAATGCCATATTTAAAGAAGGTGGTGATGATGCGGTAGTAGCGGCCCAACTCTTCTGAACCTACCGACCCACTGGTGTCGATGGCCACCAACAGGCGTGTAGTAAACTCATAGCGGCTGCCCATCTGCTCGAAACCGAAGCGGCGGCTGGGATACATGCGGGTGAGGTGACGCTTCTGCGAGAGGATGGAGCTTCGGAAGGCACGCAGGGCATTACGATAGTCAATCCGGCCTTCGGCGGCTTTCTGGATAAGTTCCACCATGTTTAGTGGCAGACTACCCCATTGTGTGGTGCTATGGATGATGTCCGTGATTTGTTGGCCCATGAAGGCATCTTCTTCCCACAACGACGTGTAGTCTTGGGACGGGTCGGCGTTGAGAGTTGCCTGCGGGCTTTCAGGCGATGATGAAGATCCGCCTCCACTAGTCCCTTCTTGTCCGTCAGTTGCCCCTTGCTGACCTTCGATGGCAGCAGAATTTTCATCGTTCCTTGTTGGACTTTCTCCACCTGGGGAACTCCCTCCTGCATTCTCTCCCTGCTCGCTCTGCTCTGCATGAGTGCTGCTACCGCCTCCTGTCAATTCCTCGTCTTGCTTCTCAGAAGGTTCTTGTGAAGCGACTGCGTTGTCTTCACCTTTTTCGCTATCGGCACAGGAATCTCCCTCGCTGGGTGCTGGTCCATCCATGTGGATTCCCATTATACTTAGTCGGTTGGCATACCACTCAAAGTGCTGTCCTTTGGGCAATCCGAATTCCTCAGGAAGTGTCAGACCTGCCCATGTCAGGTTGTAGGCAGGTGCAATGACCATGTCGCTCGCCATCTTCAGGACTAAGCCAGGACAACCGAGCGGCTGACGCGAATAGGGATGTTTCAGCAGAATACGAACCATCTCCACGCTCAGCAATGCTCGCAACTGATGGTCCGGCATCGGGTCGATCAGTTCCGGATTGTATTCTATCCGTCCCTGTCCTGAACGCAGGGCACACAACATATTAGGATTGATGGTCAGCCGATGCGAACAATATACGGTGAAGAACAGCGGTTCGGTCAGAAACCACTGCTCTACCTCCTGTTGTATGCGTTCGAGAGCACTCATAGCGACTGGATGAACTCAATGATTTTTTTGTAGGTCTCAGGCAATTCTTTGTTGATGAGCAGGAGCATCTGCTTGTAGCCCGTGCCGTCGATAAGTGACACAAAGTGGGCGTATGCCTCGCGATGGTTCTTGGCCAGATAGTCGTGGTAGGCTTTCAGGTTCTCGCGAACCAGCGTGCGCTCCATCGTATTGGCCTGATCGGTCTCGAAGAAGCGGCACAGCGAGTCGTTCACCAATGACAGCTGGTGCAACTGATACTTGTCCAATTGCCGTTTAACACCCTTGAAGTCGGTGAGCAGTTCCTGCGGTGTAACGAGTTCCTTCTGGAACGAGAGGAACAGCCTGGCTGCTGCCTGCACACCCACAATGCCGGCGATAATCTTCTGATGCACAGGCATTGGATTGGGAATGTTCTCCATCGCACGTGCCACTTTCTCCCAAGCCCGTCGGTCGGGGTCTTTCTCCAGTCCCTGCTCTTCCTTGGTGTCTCCACTTCGGTCGAGCAGTTCGGGATTGGCTTGGATGAAGTTGATGACACGCTCGTCCAGTCCCTTGCGCGTTGCCCACAGCAGCCATTCCTCCACAGATGGACGGAAGGTGTAGATGTTGAAGCGCGACACGAGGGCAGGGTCAAGGTCTGTCAGCTGGTACTCGTCGCCATCGTTGCAGGCCGAGATGATGCGACTGCCCTCTGGCAGCATGCGCCCTGCCAACTTACGGTTTAGCACGAGGTCCATCACCGTTTGTAAGATTTCCGGACGAGCGCGGTTCAACTCATCAAGGAACAGCACGATGGGTTGTCCGTCCACAGGAAACCAATAAGGGGGCATAAAGGTGGTCTTGCCCGTTGCTTCGTCTTTGTTGGGCAAACCCAGCAGGTCGCCAGGGTCACTCATCTGTCCGAGGAACAAGGCAACGACGCGCATACCTTTCGCCTCAAAATAGTTTGTCAGGATTTGCGACTTGCCGATGCCATGTCGACCTGCCAGCATGATGTTCTGCCACGAAGGAGTCACCTCCAGGAGGGTCTCCAGTTCTTTACTGTTGATTGCTATTGCCATAATAACTATAGTTTTTGTTCTATGAAATCAAATGAGAGCGAGGGTTTGGAATCCTGAGAGGAATAAGTCTTTAGGAAGTCTTGCACAGACCACGACCAGATGTCCACAAACATTCCCTTCCGATGTGTTTTCACCCATTCGTCAAAATCTGTTGTGTTAGGATCAGCGGCATATATGGTATGGCAGTCTGCATCCAACCATCTCTCTCTGACTTCATCTTTATATGTCCCTGTCAATTGTCCATTAACCACGCTCAGACCTTGAGGTACATCTTTCACCACGAAACTGAAGGCCGTTTCTCCGACCACCTTTATCGTAGAAATCGAGAAATCTGAATAGCCCTTGGATTTAGGATTGATGAATCGCCCTGCATTCCACCGCAAGAACTTCATCATCTTGCCTACAGGCGTTCCCTTATGCTGAGCAGCCAAGGAGTCTAATAATTCTACATTCTTGCAATAATTTTCGTTCTTTTGCTGCATCTGCCCGTCGTAGAGGTGCATGACTTTTATTACCACCTCGTCTGTCTTCTTGCTGATTTCAGGCATCTTCTGCAGAAAATAGGAAAGGGCACGCAAGGGGGACTTATTCAACTCCCCATAAATGCAGCACATAGAATAATGTGCATTCGGATAAAATGCGTCATCCCATGGAACAAATTTTGCCAGACAACCTTGGTTCTTTATGTATAGGACTTGACTCTTTTCGTTTGGTCTCCACATTTTCACTTCTTGCAAACCTTGTTTGTCGAAGTAAGGTTGCAGCACATTTTTGACATAGTATGGAAAATCGCTGCGCAGAGAATAAGCAGCAAGTTTCTCTGTTGGGTTCTGCAGTTCTTGTTCCGTGATATCACGAAAATACTTCGTGATGGCCTGCTTCCACGGGCGAAGCACCAATTCAAGCATCTTCTCTACGGGGTAGTCCTTGCTGACGTATTCCGCAACCTTCTTTTCCAGTTTCTTGTCATCCCACAGTTCGAATTCAATACCGTCGGCGAGGGCTGCATCCATTGTCCGAAGTCTCAGCTTCTTCGCATGGTAGTTCAGTTCCTCTTGCCGCAACTCGTACTCCGCAGCTATTTCCATGAGCAAGGTTGCAATGTTCAAGGTGCTGAAACTGGTCTCCTCCAATCTCAAATTGGAGAAGGACAATTGCTTGCAAGGCAAGAACTCATACAAGGCAAAAGGCTGCTGCAGATATGTATAACGGTAGATAACCATCGTGACTTCCCGGTAGTTGATGGTGCAGATTTCCAAATCGGTATACTTTTCATAAAGATCACGACGATTGCTTGCAAGGTCAAGCATGTCTCCGTATGCTATCTCATGTGGTTGCTGGCCCACAATATTCTTCTTGCTCACCGCCACCGTTAAAGAACTGACATCAGCGCCCTCTGCTTGCATGGCCTCACGAAGTCCCTGCTCAGAGAAGGAAAAATGCATATTGGGTTCCCATCGTGCGATAGGATTCTGAACAATTCGATGTTCATTCAGAAGGCTGAGCACCTCTATTCTATCCATACGGCTATAGACAACCTCGCTACGAATTGCCGCCAACTGCAAGTGTCTTTCAGCAAAGCGTTTGGCCTTGGCAGCCCACGACTTGCGTCGTTTCTGAGCCTTTTCTTTCCAGTAGTCGTTAAATGTCATATCTCACATTTATATCATTCATCTTAGATTTCAATTATCTTTTCTGTTTCTTCATTTAGCTGATTGCTTTCTACCATCTGGCAATATAACTTCAAGTCATCGTGCTCAGTCCTTGCCGTCAGATATTTTACAATGTATCGTTCAACAGCCTCAATGGAACAGATGCAGTCACAGAACAATTCACCAACAGTGTATCGCTTCCCATCTAAATCAACCACAAAAGAGAATGCGGTATTAACATCATCTATGTTCTCATCAAAATACAATCTCATGTTAAGCTCTCTGACTAACATCTTTCTTTTGAATTCGTTCAAATCAGTTGTTTTCATAATTGAAGCTGTCTCATGAACACACTCAGAGCCCGGGACATCTCGCCCGGATGTATAGCATAGTTCTTAGTGCAGTAGCCGTCAAGTTCCTTCATCGACAACTTCTGCAACCCGAGTGGACGCACATAGACAAAATGGTTGCCTGCCTTGTCTTTCAGAGGTGCTGGATGAACCTCGAACTGTATTCCGTTTCCTTTTCGTGGCATAGTTTTCGGCTTTATTTATTCTTAAGTATCTTGATTTGCTATGATATGTTCAGCAATGATTTCATACACTTCGCAATAAAGATGGTTAATGCCGTTTTCTTCAAACTCGCACCACTCTCCTTCTTTGTAATCATTTCTAGAAACTTGATAAAATGCTTTGAAACATAGTTTGCCATATTTATTCAAACCGTATGCATAAAGAACGATAGGAATATTGCTGATTTCAGTTACTATCCAATCATGATCACTAATTTGCTTATAAATGTCATCTATCACAATGGCATGATTTTCAACCTTGTTACGTAATAGTGCAATAGCATCAGCTTTGGCTTCTTGCTGTAGCTTCTCTTGAAGTTCAACATACTTTTGAGGATTAATTCTTTCCATAATGATTATGTTTTAAAAGGTTGAAATAATATAGTCACTTCACCGGAAAAATTCAATTCACTCTGCTTTCTTCATTTCGATTTTCAAATTCTCGTAGCGTTGGCGAAGGGCATAGAGCAGAGGCTCACCACTGTCGGCCTCGGTGGTGATGATGAGGCGGTCCGTGGCTTCACGCTCCAGATATTGGACATTGCCACGATAATATACTGAGTCACTGCCCACGAGCAATTTAATCAGTTGCTGTTGCGGCACAAAGAGCCCCAGTCCGTCCTCCTCGTTCTCTGGGATGCCGAAGCGCTGGGCGAGGTCGCGGATGAGGGTTTCTATACTATCGAGCGTGTCGGAATCACCCGTGAGGGTGTACTTGTAAGTAGATGGGTATTCTTCGCCAGGGTCTTCTTTATCATCCCATTGGTCCCATTCTTCTATGGCATCGCCAGCCATGTCATAATAGGCTTTTGCCTGATTCAAGTTAATAAAGAAACCATGCTCCTCATCGCCCCACGCATACTTGTGATAAAGTTGGCGAGCTGCCCATCTATTGCCTTTGTCGCAGAGTTCCAGCAAGATGGCAGGATCATCAATATCCTCGGCCGCATTTTCCTCGCCTCGTTCAACAAGCATGAGCAGCAATGGCTGTTTGTCAAGCGGATACTTGCAAGCCCAACGAATCTCGTCTGTTCCAATATGATGATGCTCAGCTTGCTCATATATGATTTGTGTGAGTCGTTTCTTCAGCGTCTCGTCTGGCTCGAAGAGGGTACCTTCAACGATATCCGAACGTGTAAACTTAAACTCTTCGCCCGTATCTTCGTCGGTGAAAGTCTCTTCCCATTCGTGGATCTTCTGGTCCATGCCCAAAAGAATCAGGCAACAGGCTGGCACAATATTATCCTCAGCGAGAGCCTTCAGCCAGGCGAAGTCCTCAGCCACCAGGGAATGGAGAGAGCGGCCAAAGAACAGGTATTCACTGACGATGCGCGGATACCAGCCTTCGTCGGCACGGGCTTTGGCCAAGGCTGACTGGAAGACTTGCTCGGTATTGAATATGATTTTCTCATAAGTTTCCTCCATATCATCGGCCCAGTGCATCAATGCCAGTAGCGACGGCCTGCTTTCTTCCCACTTCACTTCTTGCCCGCGGAACGACGAAAAGAATGCCACTTCGCCTCCTTGCACTAAATCGCTCTCATCATATTTATAGCACTGGAACAGTATCTCCGGGAATTGCCGACTGAGTATGTTGAGTTGTTCTGTCGTCAGTTCATCCTCCGTCTTGCTGTCAAAAGACCACAGTATGCTATAACGTTCGGGGAACAATGTCAGTTCAAGATCTGTATGCTCTTGCAGATAAGCAACGACCTGCTTGTAGTCCTCCTCATCTTGCATGTGAACAACCACCTGCCATGGCTCAATAGTTATCAGCTTACCGTCCTTTGTCACGGCTTCACGGCTCACCGGACCATTGCATGTCTCTACATAATGCAATGACATTTCGGGGAATGTGGCCACGACATCGACAAGGACCTTGTAGGCCAAATCAGCCTGTCTTGGCACCAGGCCTCCGACACCAATTTCTACTGACGTGCCTTGGTCAAACAACTCAAACTTCACTCCGCTGTTGTCTTCCGGATCCCGCTCTTTCATGAGTTCTTCGGCGCGAGCAAGCAGGCGTTTTGCATCATTTTTATGCTTTGATGCTAAGCTAAAAGAATAGAAGTTCATAAGGCGATGATTATTTAATGCTTCCGTAATATAGTCACTCGGCGAGAAAAATTCAAAGATGAGCAAAAAAAACATCCCAAGACCTTTCACTATAGGATAAGAAGGATGCTTGCCAGCCTCCGGCTCTTCGGTTGCTTTGACCTTTGGTCGAAACTCCTTACGGAGCTTTCCACGGCTGGTTCTTTTTTGTCGCCTTTGTCAGGGCGCTATGTTGTCAATCTTCGTCGTCTTCATTCAGTTTGACTTTGTCGGCTTCTTCCTTCGTCGTGGCTTTGTCTAAGTTCTCTGCAACGAAACGGAAGAGCTCTGGATAGCACGAAGCTTCAATCTTGTGCTCTGTGATGTCTTCCCAGTCATTGGAGAATTCATCACCAGAATAGCCGTAGCCGACGTTCATGACACAGGCTTTAACGCAAATGTGCCCGTCGGAGTTCAGGCCTACAGCCCAAATTGCTATGGGCACGTCGTTCCAATCCCTGGTGTCCACTTCGTCATCCCATTCAGGGACGGCAATGTAGCTACCAGTCGGATTGTTCTTCAGAAGTGAAGCAGCCTCATTGAGAGCCACTTGGTAAAGTTCCTCAACCTGGTTGACAAACTTTTTCGGATCATTTTTCATTTCCATACAAGTTCAATTAAACTAACGTTAATAATATAGTTACTTTTCTCGAAAAATTCAAATTATTCAGCAACTTCTTTCAGTTTCTCCCATACCTTCACCATGGCCCAGGTGTCGAGCTCACAATAGCGTAGAAGAGCTTCGCGACTGGCCGCGATTTCTTCACGTATTCTTATCTGCTCACGCAGGGGCATCAGCGAGTCAGCCATCACCAACAGCCCATCTTGATTCTGCACCCCTTGCTTGGGCAACGACTGTTCCATCTGTTGCAGGCGGGGGAAGATGGTCATCGCATCGCCACCGTTCTGGCAACGCTCGTCGAGGTTGTGGTAGTCCAGTTCGGGGTCGTCGGGGAACAAGGCTGGCAGTACGCATTTGATTGAGAACGAGCCTCCCATGGCCGGCACATAGTAATCGCCTGCACGGAAGGGGTCGATGAGGTCGACGATGTGGTCGGCGATGTTCAGCAAATGCGGAGCGAGGTCGGGATAGAGGGCTGCCAGTTCGCGTATGCGCCCGCACTCGAACATTTTATTGTATGCCAAGGTGCAAGCATCCATCGGTATGTCCCTGCACAGTTGTTCGGCAAATGGGCGCCGCGGGTCGCTGCCGTCGCTGGGAGCCAGAAACTCGCGATGCACATAAGGGTCAATCTCATTCTGCTTGATATGCAGCGAGTACTGGAACGTGATCTGAGCATATACCTTAGCCCCGTCGTATCGTGGCACGGCATCCTGCATGGTCTCGAAGTCGAGGAAATAAAGCGGATAGGAGAGCTTGTCGAGGAATTGGCGGATTCCCTCGGGATGAATGAACTCCTTACCCGTCAAAGCCGCCTCGATCTGCATGTTCTGAATGGGACCGATGTCGCTCTGTCGCAATTCTTCGAAGGCGACGAGTCCCTGGCGATAGCAGTCCAACTTCTTCTTGAAAGTGAAGCCGCCACGCCCTTGTCCGCCATAGACATCGAACACCGAAGGCGTTGGCACATGATGCTTTTGCTTGCAATAGTCCCAGAAAGCACATTTGTAAGGCTTCATGCAGCATTCCGAAAGATCCATATCCGGCTCCTGCTCGCTGTTGATTACCTTCATGGCCTGGCCGACGCGCGTCGGCACTTTCAGGTATTCATTCTCCACCATCTCCTTCATGTCGTTGACGACAAAGAGTTGCTTGACGTCAAGTGCTCCATGCCTCACGTAGTCGCTGTTGAGACAAACCAGATATATGCCCGTGACATTGACGCCACATTGCTCCAGCACCCACTTCTGATAGGCAATATCGGGTGCATATTTCTCCAGTTTCGACTCCTGCCCGTTGAACTCAGGGAAGCTGGTACTCTTCACTTCGTAGATAGCCCATCCGTCACCGTCCTTGCGAAGGATGTCAACGGCGCAGTAGCCGCCCTCACAACTGAACGAAGCCTCGCAGATGTTCTCCACGCCCTCGTCCATATACTGCTTTGTCAGTTCTATCATCTTCTGAAGATCCAAGCTGCCGTCTTCCTGATGAGAGGTAACTTCCTTGAAGTCGCCAAAGAGCCCCATCGCCAGGTCGCCCACCACGTTTCCTTGAGCGAAGCGTGCCTCCAAGGATGCGTCTGTTGTCGCCTCCTCTGGCTTGTAGACCTTCAGCCAGAGATTCTTCGGACACTGGCTGAAGGCAGTATAGCGCGATTTAGATAGTTTTTTCATGCCGTCGTAGTCTTATAGATGTTGCAAAGATAGTCATTCCTTATCAAAAGTCCAAACAACTCGAGCTCTTTTTTTGTAATAATACTGCCATTTCTAGTATATGAGTATCAGCTATGATTGGTCTAAATATTAACTCCTACATTTGGAAGCAGATAACTGAGCACACTCTCCCAGTCAGGAAACTGCTCTGAGCCGAACTGAATCCATTCGCCGGCAAACTCGCTCGTGCCATTCTTCCCGCGGTCGTCAATCAGATAGTCGCCCTGACAGAGGTCCTTGCGGTGGGTGATGACCATCCGCTTATGGAATACGTCGTCAAGATACTTCGTCACCCATTCCACCTTGTCCGACCATGCCGACGGATTCTTCCACGGAGCCGTGGAGAGGATGAACAAATCGTAGTGTTTCTGCAACTCATGCACAGCATCTATGGCCCCCTCCATCGGCTTCATCTTGGCGAACAAGCCCGGAATCTCGTCCAACCGTCCGGCATATTCAGCCTTCACTTCCTCACTCACCTGGTCGAGTCCCGACTGGAAGTCCACCAGCACATTGTCCATGTCAATAAATACGCGCTTCATAAGTTAGAGTTTGATGCAAAGATAGAGGATTTTGATGAAAGTTCCAAACAATATGCTGTATATTCCTCACTAATCATCCAGATTTGCTTTAATACTGTTGAATTCGCGCTCGATGCATTCTGCCATCTTTTGACAGCGTTTGGCCTCGTCTCTCCATTTCTTTGCTTGGGTATACATGATGTTGATCGCATGTAGAAAAGCTTTTCGAGCTCTAGGTTCCGTAACATTCCGCAACCTACGCTCCATCTCTTTGGCCACTTTCCTAGCATCGGCACTTCTCTGTTGCATTTGTTCTATAGTCAGTTTCTCTTCCATAACTATTCCTCCATATTAGTCTGTTTATTGAAGTTCGTTCAGGCAGCGAGAGCCAAAGGCTCCTGCTGCTTGGTAAAGTGAAGACGTTGAGTCATTTTATTGATGAGAGAGGTGGTTTCAATGTTAGTGAGATCGAAAACGAAGAGGGTGTAGACCCCGTTGTTGAGCGATGAGGTGAAGAAGACTTTTTCTCTTTTCAGGAAACTCTTGATCTTTGCGAAACTCTTTGTTGAAGCTGTGGTGATTTTTGTTGCCATATTCTTGAATTTTTAAAAGTTTATACCCTAATATAGACACAAACCCCAAAAAATTCAAAAATATGAGCAACTTTTTTTATTTTATTCGTCACTATCTCTCTGACAGCAGATAACGGAGCACACTCTCCCAGTTTGGAAACTGATCTGAGCCAAATTGTATCCATTCGCCGCCAAACTCGCTGGTGCCGTTCTTCCCGCGGTCGTCAATCAGATAGTCGCCCTGGCAGAGATCCTTGTGGTGCGAGATGATAAGCCGCTTGTGGAACACGTCGTCAAGGTATTTCGTCACCCACTCCACCTTATCCGACCATGCCGACGGATTCTTCCACGGAGCCGTAGAGAGGATGAACAAATCGTAGTGTTTCTGCAACTCATGCACAGCCTCTATGGCCCCCACCATCGGCTTCATCTTGGCGAACAAGCCCGGAATCTCGTCCAACCGTCCGGCATATTCAGCCTTCACTTCCTCACTTACCTGGTCGAGCCCCGACTGGAAGTCCACCAACACATTGTCCATGTCAATAAATACGCGTTTCATATTCTCATTCTAATGTTTGTTAATGTTTGATAAGTAATATAGTATCATTTGGAATAGAATACAAAGATTATCCTGATTTTTTAATATGACAATGTGATTTCCCAAATTCTGTAGGCAAATACTAAAACTTCGTAAAGTTAACTAAGGGCGTGACCTCCAACTTCTCTTTGAAAGCTTTTTGTTTGCAGACTTTGCTAACAAACATCTTTAAGGCCTCATCGTCTCGACGTCCAATAGATGATGCAAGTGCCTGCAGTTCATGGTCGGAGCCATACAGTTCTGCATATTTCTGCATGATGAGAGCGGCTGCTTCGGGGCAACGGACAACATCTTCATTAGCCGAATAGAGGGTCTTGCCATCATACTTAACCTGATAGAATGTGACATTCGCAAAGATAATACGACCAATGTTTTGAACGGGCAATCCTACCAAGACGTCTTTGCGCGTCGAGTGAACTTCTGGCGGTATCAGCACCCTTTTGGAGACGGCCTTACACTTGTTAATCTTAGAATCGAGGCTGCCGCCACAAACTACAAAGTACTTACCTTGTTTGATACATTCCTTGTATGCTTCGGAATATTCACCTATGAAATCTGAAGAACTTACAACTGCAGAAGGGGCTACTGCAAATTCCTCAAATTCTTGATCCGTCTCAAAGAAGAGAATTTGGTTTTTGTTAATTAGTTGCATGTTGATAATTGTATGGGTTAAAAACTTTTCAAATGCTCTTTAATTGCCGTCTTATATATGTCGAGTTTTGACTTAAAAGTAAAATCAGGTATTTCATACTCTCCCCATTTGCATTTTCCTTTTTGGGCTCTTGCATTAGGATGCGGAACTGGGACGACGTTTTTTATTGCAATATCATCCTTGATTGTGTTGAAACTCTGTTGGGCTTTTTTACCCATTAAGAAGATAACATTTGGTTTAAAAAGATCTATTTCCTTTTTCAGAATTTCTTTATAGTACTCCAAATTGCAACAATCCAATTGGGATTTTTTAACCTTCCGAACATCCACACCTCTCAGTTTATACATATCCGTATAATATACGCTGAGTTCTTCGCCATACTCTTCGATGAGTTCTTTAAAAAGCCAGTGAACCAGCCCCTTATTCCGATTACTACGCCATTTTGCAGAATGAAGTCCAAAGGGGGTAGAAACACCAATTTCCTTATCTTTCATTTCATCCTCATTTCGACGTGGGTCTTGGCTTAGTACCAATATTCTATATTGGGCTTTATCAGAATCATTTAACCAAACAGGAAAGTCATGGCCAGCGTACAGACTCCCATTCTTTTCAAGTGTGGTGGTTTTAATATTTTTATTTAGAAACTCTCCAGGAATCCCATAAATATGATAACCGTCTTCATCTATGTCATTCTGCATAGTTTTATAGATGTTCTTTATGCATTCCTTTGCTTTTTGGGTGAAAAGACCTCCGGTATCTTCACATAGGATATTAATGCATCTTTCTTGAAGTGGTACCGGACAGAACAACTGACCCAAAACCAGCTTGTTTGTTTTCTCCTTAATATATTCGCTCATAATCTTTGTTACGATTTCCCTATGCATCGAGAGGTTCTTATTTTGTTTAGGTTTCTTTAATTAATACTATTCGATGCAAAGATAGCATATTTTGAGTGAAAGACTAAACAGGAAGCCACTTATTCTGCTTTGCATACTAGTTTTACCACTTATTCCAATTTTTGTCACATCATATATCTACACTTATTCCTGGAATAAATCGTACTCACTCATCGCCTCGTCTTTGAGGCCGTTAGTCGTTGAGGTCCTGATTCGAATTTTAGTATATACGTATCATTTCATCACTATCCAGGAGTGTGCCGATACTTACAGCTTTTGGGTCTTGGCTTTTAGTAGCATCACGCCATAGACCTTCATAGAATAGGCCATAACTGTTGATTGTCCCGACTATGTCACCGAACGACCAGTTGGCGTTCTCTAACTTAAAGACGATCCAATCTGAGATAATAGATTTTTCTCTCAACTCTTGCCACTTTGCGCATAGGCGTAGAAATCCGGTAACGTCATCTGTAATGATATCATCCAGTAGAGTGTTGCTAAGTGCAACTATTTTTTGAATCAGATCATCAATGCCTTCTTGGTCATGCTTGCCTTTCGAATCAACCAAATCACGGCAGAACTTGTCAAGGGTGTGGAATGCTTTGTCTGCAAAGGTGTAAATTGAGCATAAACGAATATAGTTGAGTAGATTCGTCTGTGCCTTTTCCCCCTTTAACTCAACAAACTCGTTTGGCAACAGACTCTTGTACTTTGGAAGAACATCGATGATTTGGGCTTGCACTTGGGCAAGATGTTTTACATACTTTTGCGCCCCTTCCCAAAGCAACTGATAATCAGTTTCCATGACCTGTCTATAGGTATAAGACGGCATTATGTTTTTTGATATTCTTAAAGGCATAACTCATTCGTCGATTTCCCTATACATCGTGAGGTTCTTATATTGTTTAGGTTTTCTTAATTAATTCAGTTCGATGCAAAGATAGCAGATTATTGATGGTAAATGTATTATTCACTTTCAAGATAGTTGAAAATACCTATCATTGTACTCCATCCTAAGATATAGAGAATTGTTTCAAGAGTTGTCATACGATTTTCGTTTTGATGTTAATAGTAAACCTAATATATACTTTACGAGTTGTTAGCCCACGATCCCCTCATAATTTTCTTCTGAGTAGAATTCGCGTATCTGCTTATTCAGTTCCCTGACGCTATCGTGGAAAACCTGTGCAGACCCTTTCCCTTCGATGGATTTCGGGAATTTGACGTGCTGATAAATGATTTGCAACACGGCTCCCCTGATGACATCCTTGCTTTCCCAATCAGCAAGTGGAATGTAGAAAGCATTGCGTGAAGTCCAATTTGTATTCTCATCGTAGACCTTGATGTTTACCTTGTAATAGACTTGATGCCAAGGGGTCACCATCCTGACCTCGCCCCAGTCAAATCTGGTATTTAGATGCTGCTCCGTTGTAGTGAAAGAGAATGTGATATTCTCATGCTCCGTTTCAAATTTTGTCGTCATAGTTTTTCTTACATTATCATTCTATAGTTTTTCTTGCTCTAACACAATATAGGAACAGTCAGCTAAAAATTCAAAGATTAGAGTTACTTTTTCAAAAAAAAATCTATGCCGTGATAACTTAAGAGAATAGAAGCGGTGTAAACGCAAGAACGGGTAACGGCCTAAAGACCTAATCTTTCGAGTAGGCCTTCAGGCTGATTAAAAGGGTAACTCATCGAAATCGTCTCATGGCTTAAATACCTTTACGATAGTTTTTCATTCCTCAATTGTCGTTGTACCCGAACTTTCGTGTTCTAAGCACTTCCTTCCAGTAGTTCTCTCGTTCAATGATCGTTTTATCATCTTCACTTTGGTTGAATGTTTCGAGGATAGAGAAGTAGAAATTGTCCTTGATGTACTCGTTCTTCAGTTTCTTTAAGAGTTTGTTTCCGCCATGGCAAGTGTTGATATAGCAGTCCCAACGCCCGAGTAGCATATCATTACCATAGGCCGAGCCCACATATTTCTTTCCCGTTTTAGCATCGGTTAGAAGATAGACTCCCTTCTGATTGCCCAAAGCCGTTCTCCAATTGGGCTTCTTGAGGGCTATGCTAAGCGATCGCCACGAGATGTTCACGTTGGCATATCCTGGGAAGATGTCATTATTGTATACCTGAGGTAAAATTTCTTCTAATGAGCACAAGCCCAGGGTCGTATCTCCCCTGCGAATCAGGTTCTGTGAAGTGTTGTGAAAGCGCACAACTATTCTACCTATGAACTTGGCGTATTGGTCCAAGTCGCGGTAAGTATAGCCTACGCCATCACGCACATTTAAATCCTGTGTCACTTCACCAACATGGAACAGCAACCAGCAATCGGGCCTGTTGGGAATTGGAACAAAACCTAACGAAATGTTACCTACGGAATAGTTCCCCTTCTTGGCGTAATTCCAGTATTGGCCATCCAGCATGTGCTTCAGACTGGCAGTAGTATTGTCTGTGAAATAGTCAATGGCAGGCCTTGTCGTGCCAAAGTTCAAATTGAACCTTAGCCTCACGTTCTTTGGGTCGGGCAAATTCAGAATGTCGTTTAAAAGAATCATAACAATTGATTTAGTTTTTTGTCATTATTCTGCAATGAGTTCAAATTTCCTTGGAGCTTGGTCAAGAAGCACATCGACGAAATCCCAGTTTCCGACGCCCCATTGATTGCAGACTGCAAACTTGCCTTTGGCAGTTTCAATCATCGTGTATCTGTTCTTGTAAGCATCCTCAGAGAGAAGACCTTGTTGATACCTCTGCTCGAAAGTCTGCTCGTTGTAAAAGAACGCGCGATTGTAGGAGTCTTGCGCAGGCAAGGCGTAGCCGTTGTCTATCAGTGTTTTAGCAGCACAGAGGATGACAGCCCGTTTGCCGAGGTGCTCGCCAAGTGTCTGGCCATTGAACTTCAGTGTGTATTTGGTGTAATCACGTGTGGTATACGGTTTTAACACAGCGGCCTTGTCAGGCATGATGTGATAGATGGCCATGAAGAGAGGTTGGTTGCGCTCGTAGAATTTCTGCAGCACCAGATCCTTGGGATCCGAGCCCTTGGTCTTGTTAGAGTTGGCAGCTTCGGTGATGATGGCTTCGTATTTCTTCCAGAATGCCTCCAGCCTCTCGCGCTCGGCAGCGCTCACGGCAAGCACTGTAAGCTCGTTGTCGCTGTCAGAAATAGAAGGAACGCTGAGGGCGCTTGTGTATTCGCGAAGATACGTCTTCACGGTAGCTTCCAAGCCTGGATTTGCCGACAGCGGGTCGAGTACGTAATCCATCAGATCCTGATAGGTGACAGGAATGAAGTGTTTGTCGGTAGCCCGTGTACCGGAAGGAGACAGGAATACAAAGATGGTGAATGCAGCGTCATTGTACTCCTTGTCCTTTGGATGTTCCACCACGGCTGAATAGTAGCGCTGCGTCTGATGCAGCTTCAGGTAGGCTTCCTTCCCTGAGAAATTCGCTTTATTCAAGCTATCCATACTGGGGCCACTCACGTTTTTGGGTACCTTCTCGTTGGCAATCATCTCTTCTGAGAAGACCTTATTCTCAATGATGATGCGGAGGTATTTCTTTCCGCTGACGGGCTTGGCCAGGGTAGCCGTCAGATAGATATCCAGGCGGTCGCGCGACGGAATCGTACTGATATCTTTCACGGTCTGCTCCGTGACGGCCTTGACCTCTGCGAGCTCCAAGGTTCTCGACAGGATCGCGGCTTTCAACGCATCGTCAGAGACAATGGGGCTGTCGATGCCCTGAGAGTTCTTCACCAGGATGTCGAGGAATCGCAGCAGCGGAGCATCGTCTTTCGTGAACTCTTCGCCCTGCAGAAGCCAGGCGAGGAAGGCACTGTGCGTAGCCTCGTTACGCGACTTGGACACAATCTCGAGGAAAGACTTCTTCGTGTAGAAATCTCTAATCATTTGTGTGGACTGGTCACTGTTGAAGTCCAGCAACTTTTCTTGAATCATAGTCATATCCATAATTTCACTATACGATTCCCTATACATCGCGAGGTTCTATTTTTGTTTAGGTTTTCTTAATTAATTCTGTTCGATGCAAAGATAGCATATTTTGAGTGAAAGACCAAACAGGAAGCCACTTATTTCGCTTAGTATTTATCTTTTACCACTCATTACCTCTCGTCTTTGAGGCCATTAGTCATCTTCCAAGTTTGCTGGGATACTGAGGAACTCTCGCTCAATACTCTCTTCCATTCCATGTCGATACTTTGCTTCGTTCCTCAAACGGCTGGCTTCGTTGAACAGTTCGTTCATCTGTCGCGCCAGTTGTTTCCGTTCTTCTGGATCTGTTACCGCTTGCAACTTTTGTTGCAATGCCTTAGCAGCCTTACGGGCCTCAGCCCCTTTCTGTCGCATTTGTTCTGTTGTCATATTCTTCTATTACTTATTTAATATGGTACTACAAAACAGCCATTAGACCAATCACAATGGCGATAACCCAGATGAGACAGCCCCACGACGTTGAGCAGCCTTCACCCAGAAAGTCAAAGATCCAACCGACAATCTTCAGCCCCCAGCCCAGAAGGCTAAAGGCTAAGAGTCCAATAATGATGATTGCTATGATACCGAGAATTTCCATTTAATCCATTTTTGTTAGCTTCACACAAATGCTTGTACGAATCGTTCTTAGGTTCTTAATTGATATAGGTTTCTGCATACAAAGATAGAGAAAAATCATGAAAGCGCCAAAATAATAAAGTATTTTTTAATGGGTGTCTTCCCTGTTTGGTGTGAATAGTTGTTGCGTCCATATTACGTATATTTGAAATTGATTACATCAATAATATAGAAAAGAATCTGAAAAAATTCAAAGAATAGGGTTATTTTTTTCAAAAAAAACCTCCTATGCCGCGATGGCATAGGAGGATAGGAGCAGTGTGAATGTAAGAACGGGTAATGAACTGCGGGTAGAGACCCAATCTTTCAAGCGAGCCTTCTGTCTGATTAAAACGGGAGGTCATCGAAATCGTCTCCTGGCTTCAGAACCCGAGACGGTCCGTCATAGGGCTGGGCATCTTCATGAGCATCGTCCTTGATGCTTTGGGGTATTTGATCACTGTGGAAAAGAATCTCCTCATACGACGAGATGCCCTTAACATTCCTACATCCGAAGAAAAGTAATAGCTCTTTAATCTCTTGGCTAAATTCGTTTGTCCATTGAAGCTCTCCGTTTCGGATGGTAGCGACGGCAACCGAAGAACCTAAATCTCCGTATTGCTCTCCTGAGACGTCGTATTTAAAGCATTTGATAGTCATCTCTGGAAAATGCTCGCTAAGCTGTTGCAGCCGCTTGTCGTTCAACGCCTCCTCAGTCAGATGATCATATTCCCATCCCAGAGACAGGGGACTGTGTCGATACAGCGAACGTTCCACCTCTATCTCAGGATCATCCTGAAGATAGGCCAGTACACGCTGGTAGTCATCCGCGTCTTCTATGTAAACCACCGTTTCCCACAGTTCTATCCCCACTAGCTTGCCATCTCTCGAAATACAGGCTGCCGCCAATGGTCCCTCGCTCGTCACATAATATCGCAATTTCATCTCTGGAAACGTTGCGACGACACCTTTTATGACCTTGTCGGCAAGCTCTAACTTCTCGTCGATATAGCTGGCAAAATCGATGCCTCTTTCGCGTTTGTCAGGGGTTAGGAACTGATCAAAATGCACACCCCGCTGGTCATCTGGGTCCAGCTCTTTCAACAACTCAGAAGCACGTAAGGCCAACTTCTCAGCATCTTCTTGCCGTTTAGCCATCAAACTTAATACAATATAATTGCTCATATTCTTTTAAGGTATTTGAAGTTACTAATAATTATCACGCCGTCAGCCAACAAACAAGGCGTACTCTTTGATTTCCTCATAGAGGGCAGGGTCCTTTTCTTGCAAGTAGTCTATCAGGACGTGCGCCATCTCGTCGGTTGTATGCTCGCCCATGTAGTAGTCGCCAATCACATGGTCGACGGCAGAAAAGTCGTAGCCGTAAATCTTACAGCGCGACACAATCTGCATCTCACCTGTCACGTCACTAAACTCAGTATTCAGGTTCAGCCCGTTGGGGCAACGCTTCAGCACGGATGTAGCATAGAACTTGAAGTCCTGCTTCAGGAACAACTTGTCGAATGCTGTGTCGTACTTCACTTTCAGTTTCCACTGCTCATCGGTATAGCTTCTGTTTCTCATTATAAAATGTTTTTTATGGGTTACATTTATATAATAGAGAGAAAACTGAAAAATTTAACCGAAATGAGAACTTTTTTTTGTTTGCCACACTCATTTTTATTATTTGCTTACAAAGATAATGATTTTTCCATAAAATGGAAATCATAAAATGGAAAAAGATGACATAGCTAGCATTTTTTGCTTAATCTGTTGCACCTTCCAACAAGAAATGTACCCCGAAGACAATGACATAGCTCCCACAAGCCAAAAGCAATGCTCCCAGAGGACAAAAGCATTACCCTACGAGTCGGAAAGCATAACTCCCAGAGGCTAAAAGCAATGCTCCCAGAGTCTAAAAGCATTGCTCTTGAGCTTACAAAGCATTGCTCGAGAATGTGCAGAGCATTGCTTTGGAGCATCAAGAGCATAGACCTGGAACATGCAGAACTATGCTTTAGTCATCGAAAGAGGATGATGACTACCGTTGTGGCGAGGTGTTGTTGACGGTTCCTGATTTAGGTTGACTGTTGTTGTGACGCCATTGAACTTTTGAACCGCGCGAAGTGCATTGAACAGCCGCAGGCCATTGAACTTTTGAACCGCGCGAAGTTAAATTGTTTTGGTTAGACACCTCCCGTTTTATCCCTAAATCATTGTGTACCAGCGACTTAGACAAGCATTAACCTCCCGTCTAACCTCACATGAAACCTCCCTTCCAACCTCCCGTCCGACCTCCCGTCCTATAAAAAGAATCCATAGGTCATAAAGAGAAGAAACTATGTAGAATTTGCCACTGAAATGTAGGGACGCGACGTGTCGCGTTCTTTCCCCGCTTCGCTCTGAAAACAGCCGCTCTACACCCTGAAGGGTGCCGCTTTCTTTCTCCACTTCGTTACGAAAGCGAACAAGTTCGAGCGCGTAGTTTGTCGAAGAAAGAAAGCCGAGCGACTGGAGGGGGAACCTAAATCCAATTACGCGACACGTCGCGTCCCTACATCCATTAAGGTCAAAAAGTATATAATCACCTAAAGAGAAATGATGGGTTATAAAGGGGAAGTCAAACGGCATATTTTTCCTAAGAAAAAACGAAAAAAAAGGACTTTGTAAAGCGTAAAATTTGGAGGTTTGAAAAATTTTTTGTATCTTTGCATCGACATTGAAACTGTGAGAAACACTTATGAGATTCATCATTGTCAGAACCATTAAAAAGATTAGAATTATGGAAAAAAATTACCAAGACACAGAGGCTGAAATGGCCTCGCAGACGGGAATGCTCATCGTTGAGTCGTTCCTTCAGGAGAACTACCTGTTCCGGCGCAACATGCTGAACGGAAAGGTGGAGTTTGTTAAGAAGTCGGCAGCCGACGAAGTCGTTGCCGATCATGATCTTGCCTGGCGTCCGCTGACGGAGCCTGCCCTGAAAAGCATCATCATCCGTGCCAAGCGCGAGGATGTGTGCGAAGGAGGAAATCCGAAATCGGACATCATGGATCTGGTGCAGTCGGAAGAGGTGCGCAGGTACGACCCCATCCGCGATTATCTGGAGCATCTTCCCCAGTGGGACGGTCAGAACCATGTGGCACACCTCTTTGGCCGACTGCCGGGACTGAGCTCCGAGCAGCTGGGATTTCTTGCCGTCTGGCTGCGCTCGGCGGTGGCCCATTGGCTGCAAATGGACACGCTTCACGGCAACGAATGCGTACCGACGCTCATCGGTGCGCAGGGATGCGGCAAGACCACCTTCCTGCAGCGCCTACTCCCCCAGCCGTTGCGGCAGTATTATCTGGACCATCTGAACCTCTCGAACAAGTTCGATAAGGAGATGGCCCTGACAAACAACCTGCTGGTGAACCTCGACGAGTTGGATGCCATCCGCCCGAGCCAGCACAGTGCTCTGAAGCAGACGTTGTCGAAGAGTAAGGTGAACGGACGCCCCATCTACGGCTGTGCACAGGAAGACCGTCCTCGCTACGCCTCGTTTGTCGCCACGACGAACAACCCGCATCCGCTGACCGACGTCACGGGCAGTCGTCGCTACATCTGTCTGACGATTCCCAACGGACAATACATCGACAACACGGGCGAAATAGACTACAATCAGCTCTATGCTCAAGTGCTCCATGAGATTCGTGCGCTGAAGTCGCCCTACTGGTTCAACAACAACGAAGTGGCACGCATTCAGGAACTGAACCTGGAGTATATGGAGAAAAAGGACATTGCCGAGATGATTGACGCCTGCTTCCGCAAGCCGAAGGAAGGCGAGAACGTGAAGTCCCTGAACTGCGGGGAGCTCATCGGGATACTCCAGCGCGACTATCCGTCGGTGAAGAACGACCACACGACGAAAATCCGCTTGGGAAAGGCGATGATGGAAATGGGCTACGAGCACAAAGAGCACTCACACGTTGCTTACTACAAAGCCGTTCCGCGCAAGGCAGCATGATTGAAAGCGAAATGTAACTAGGGAGGTCGACGGGAGGTGTCACACGAAACACCTCCCGTCCCGAAACCCTTTGCAGCAAGGCGTTTTCAAGCAAAACGGGAGGTTGGGAGGTTAAAATCACTTGTCTTACCCTGGAAAAAGTTGACTCATAGAAAGTCAACACAAATCAGGAAACGTCAGTGGGAAGGGAGACAAATCCCTATAGTTATCGAACATTCAGATGCTAATGTTCACACGCAGCAAGCCGACGCACTTGGTGGTGCCGTCGGTAGTGATGATGTGCAGCACGGGATTGATGGAAAGATAGCTGGTGAGGGGAAGGTTGCAGATGAATTCCGTGGCCCACTCGTCGATGCCGTCAATGCGGGCATAGTCGGTGAACACGCCGAAACCGGTGCTCTTGAGGTTGTAAATAGCGCCCATGCCGCAGAAGTCGTTGCAGGCGTTGTTGCGGCCGAACGCATGACCATAGGCTGCCAGCAGCGTGAGATTGGGCAACAGCGCCTGCTCGGCATGTGTCCATACGGTCGGACGGACATCGGGTTCGGTGTGCAGGCTGGCTCCCAGAAAATAACGACTGCCACGATAGCGGTATTCAGCCTGCCCCAGCGCATAGATGCCGTCGCTCTTAGGACAAAGGCGGAACACATTGTCGCGACCTGTGAAGCGATGGTTTCCCTCGCCGTTGTAGAGCGATGCCTGCAGACATAGTTTTTCATTGTCGTAGGCATAATGGATGCCCCATGCAGCCTCCGGGAAAGTGGCAATATTAAAGTTATAACTCAGAGTGGGAAAGATGCCACAGGAGCTATTGGTGAAAAAGGCCAGTCCATCGCTACAGAAGTAGTCTTCATCCATGCGTCGGATGCCAGCGAAGAGCGAATGGTGCTCTTTGAATTGCCATGTGAACCCTGCTACCGTGAGAGCAAACGGAATATTGTCGGCATCCAGATTGGAATAGCCTTGCTCATCGTCGGCCAGCGGACGATCGTCGGAAGAATATGTGCTGAGGGAAGCCAGCTGAAAGGACAACTTACGTGATAGCGGAATATCGGCATGCAACTCAAGGAGGTTCACCACACGAACTCGCTTGAGATCTGTCTGCACCTCACCGGAATAGTCAAGCCCAAACGACGGACGACAGGAAGCGCTGTCTGCCTCCTGACCTTGTAGCGTATCATCACAACTCATCGACCCTTGCACTTCTTGTAGTTCTTGTAGTTCTCGCTGCTCCTGCCCCTGAGCCATCAGGCGCAGAGAGCCCACAACCAACAAAAGAATGATCGATAGTTTCAGCCTATAGTCGTTCATCGGCTGCGAAGTTACACATTTTCAGCGAATATGCCAAACGAATCACTAAAAAACGGGCAATAAAACGATAAAAAAAACGGACAAGTATCGAGTACCTGTCCGTTTGTTATTATGTGATACAATTATCTTACTTCACACCGAGAGCTTGGAGAGCGGTCTTAGCAGCCTCATCGTCGGGAGCGATCTCGAGGATCTTCTTGAAGTTGGCGATAGAGGTAGCCTCGTCGTTATTCAGATAGTAGTAGGAACCGAGATAACGATAGGCCTCGATGAGACGCTGGTTGTCACCGCTGTCGCGAGTTGTTGACGTTGCGAGGTGGTCGACGATAGCCTGATAGAAGGGCTTAGCCAGACCTTTCTCACTGTCGGGGTCCATAGCACCAGCGAGACGAGCACGCATGAAGTTAGCGTAGTCGATCTGCTCGGGATAAGCCTCACCCAGCTTAGCATAGGTGGCATCGGCCTTCATGAAGGCATCAACCTGCTCCTGACCTGTGAGATCGGCACCCATCTTCTGATAGATAGAAGCCAGACCGGCGATGTCGTATGCAGAGGGTTTGTCCTTAGCAGCGAGATAGAGGTCATAGTACTTCGTACCATTAGCAAAGTCGTCCATAGCGATGTAGGCATCCGACAGGTTCTTGTGGGTCATGCTGAGCTGCTCCTTGTTGTCCTTATTGGCATCAGCAGCCTTGAGGAACATTTCGATGGCGCGATCGTACTGCTTAGCATTCTTCAGAGCGGTGCCATAGTAGGTGTAGTCGAAGCCAGAGATCTTGGCGCTGTCGGAACGATTGAACAGGGCGTCGGCATACTGCAGGGCCTCGTCGGTACGCTCCATATCGGTGAGGTTATAGAAGGCCAGACGGTTCCAAGCAGCCTTGCGGGCATCGCGAGTCAGACCATACTTGGCGAGTTCAAGGCTCTTTTCGCGATTCTGATGCATCCAAGAAGCCATAGCAAAGTTGGTGATGTCGACATCCTCGAGCTTGTTCTTGTCAACCTTGTTGTAGTAGGAGATGGCCTCGTCGAGACGGTTGGAGTTGTAGTAGATGCGGCCTGCGAGGGCATCAACGGGGAAGTCGGGACGATGAGTGCGCAGCTCTTCGAGGTTGGCAACAGCCTCCTGAGGGCTACGGCCACGCAGGATGTTAGCATACTTGAAGTATCCCTCGGGATCCTTCGGGTCGAAATACTTGGCCTGCTGATACATCTCGGCAGCCTTACCACCGTCGTCCTGAGTCACAGCTACGTCGCCCATGAGGATGTAAGCCTTGGCGTACTTCTTGTCGCGTGCGGCTGCCAGTTCTGCATACTTGAGAGCTCTGACGGGATCCTTTGCCTCGAGGAATGCCTGGCCGATGGCTACAAGCATCTCAGGGTTCTTCTTGAACATCTTCTCGAAGCCCTTCATTTGCTTGTCGACATCTACCTTCGAAGCAATAACGTTCTTCACCTGGCCGAGGGCGGCCTTGTCTACTTGTGCCATTACGGGAGCGCTGAAGCTGAGCATCAGGGCTCCTCCAATTACTAGATATTTAAACTTTTTCATACTCTTCTTCTTTTTAAAAGGTTCAACATTCTGATATTAGGAGTGTAGGAGTATTGAGTGCGGGAGTGCAGACATGAGCACAGGCTATTTATCCTTTGTCCCTTCGTCCATGATTTGATTGTAAGACGACGGGGAACTCCAAAAGTCAACTCCGTTCAAACTAATTAACAAATTCTATCATATTTACTTCAATCGATAGAAGTAAAAGGGATTTTTGCGCCTATTCTTCGTTGACATGTATGCTCTTCAGACGGATATCGCCTCTATAGGGAAGCATATAGCCAGTCTGGAAGATAATCATCTGTCCGCGCGGGCTTTCGAGGAAATGGGCAAATCCCCAAGGCAGTCCGCGACGCGGATCGGTGACAAGCGCATAGATGGTGCGAATGAGAGGATACTCTCGGCTATAAATATAGTACTGGTCGGGCTTGCGGCTGTTATTAGGTGTAGCCTTGTCGAGCCTTGTGACCGACATCGTACGGATGTTTCTACCTTTAGCGACGCTTGTGTCACCACGCTTGTCATCGAGCCAGTTGCTTCCGATGATTCCTATGGCGCCAGGCGTCTTTTCTACGTAGTTGATGACTTCCTCACTGGTCTGCACAGCAGCCACATTGGGATTGCTGATAGGATTGCCACCGAGGATGGAATCTTCAACAAAGTGGACAGCACTCGACTTGTTGTTGTCGAAAACCACCGTAATCTCTCCCTTCTTTGAACCGGGGAAGAGTTCATTCCACTTCGTGACTTCACCCTTGAAAACACGGGTGATGTCGGCTACGCTGATGCAAGAGTCGGTGTTCTCCTTGTTCTGGATGAGCGACAGTCCATCGAAGCCTAAGATGATGGCCAACGGCGTATAGCCTTTGTCCACAAGGCTCTGGCGTTCCTCTTCCTTGAAATCGCGGGCAGTGATCATCAGATACACTTCGCTATTCAACAACTTGGTGATGCCGTCGGACTCATTGGTATAGATGGGCTTGAGTTCGGCGTTACCCTTGCACTGTATTTTCTCGAAGATTTCACGTTCTTCTTCGATAATGGGACTAAAACTTTCGTCAGAGGCGAAACTAATCACCCCTGACGAAGCTGTATCGGTACGCCCGCTTTTGGGCTTCTTGTCTGAGCAGGATGCCCAAAGCGCGGCGACCAGAGTTAATCCTACGAACGTGTAAGATAGGTTCTTGTTCATTTCTGACGTTTACTTTGCTATTACTGCAGTCTGAATGAAACGGGCACGTTGTATTTCACACGTACGGCCGAACCATTCTGCTTACCAGGAATCCAGCGCGGCATGGACTTCACGACGCGAGCTGCTTCCTTGTCGAGCGACGGGTCAACAGACTTGACGACCTTGACATCGGTGATAGAACCGTCCTTCTCGACGACGAACGATACAACCACACGACCCTGCACACCGTTCTCCTGTGCGACAACCGGATACTTCACATTGTTGCTCAGATAGTCCATCAGGGCTGCCTGACCGCCGGGGAACGACGGCATCTGCTCAACGACGTCGAAGACCTTGTTTTCGACCTCAGGTTTCGGCTCGGGCTGTGCCACGGCCTCTTTCAGTTTCAGCACCTCACCGGCTGCATCGTCATTACCCTTCACGTCGAGGGCACCGATGGCGGTCTTGGTATTCATCAGCTCGTCCTGAGTCTTCAGCTCGTCTTCAGGCTTCACCTCGTTATCCTTCTTGATGACAGGAGCGGTGAACTTCACTGAACTCTTTACGCGCTCAACGACTTTTTCGGGCTGCTGAATTTCAACTTTCTTCTGCTTTACCTCAGCCTTCTCTTTCGGTTTCTCCAGAGCGGAAAGTTCCTGGACGGTGGTCACAGCCACTTTCTTGTTAGCCTCGGTTATCACATTATTGACCTTAACGGCAATGAATGCAAGTGCAGCCATAGCGAGCATGATGAGAATTGACTTCACATTTCTGGAAGACGTTCCCTTGCGAAGCTTGTAAGCTCCGTAAGCCTGGTTTCTTCCTTCAAAGATGAGGTCTACCCATTCATTGTTTACTAGATCTATTTTTGCCATTTTCTTTTGCTATTAAAAGTTAGTAACTTGCAACCGACTTACTGAATGCCAGCGTCTTTGAGAAGTTTCTCATCGTCGGGATTGATATCGTCGATCACATACTTACCAATGCTGCAAATCTGCATTTCATCGAGAGCTTTCACCACGTTTACATAAGCTGCCTCGTCGGTGGGCTTAATGATGACCGTCATGGTCTGGATCTTCTCGCCTGAACCGGTGATGTCACCAGACTTGATCTTTGCCAGCTCAATGTTGTAGATTGAGTCATTCCACTGTGAGGGATGAGCCAGACGCTTCTCGTCGAGTTTGGCCTTAGCCATCATTACGTCGCGCACAGGCTGGGTGTTGTCCTCAGTAACGTGGGTGATCAGAGCCTTTCGGATACCTTCCTTACCCCAGTCAACCTTCTGCAGGCAGGTGGGATCGTCGTACTTAGGAAGACCAGCGACATAGTAGAGGTGGTCCTTGTCGGCGGTGACATACATCGTGATGGTGTATGAAGCCTTGGTCACGGACTTGTCCTCATCGGTCATGTTCTTATCCTTACTCGGCATCGTCAACTCCATAGTCTGCGGCTTAGCCAAAGTCGAGCAGAGCATGAAGAAGGTAATAAGAAGCATCATCATATCCACCATCGGCGTGAAGTCGACGCGGGTCTGCATCTTCTTTTGTTTACTTGCTTTCTGTTTTGCCATACTTTAGTCCTCCTGGTTAGCCTTATATGAAGTGATCAGATAGTAACGGTTCTCGTTCATATCGCGCAGCTCACCCATGATTTTCTTGATGACTCTGTAGGGAGTGTTCTGGTCAGCCTTAATGGCCACCTTGATGTCTTCGTTGGCATTGCGTGCCTCCGTTACCCACATCTGGAACTCACTCTTGTCACCATCAATACTATCAAGAGGGATACCTCCCTGCTGCTTCATGGCGAGATTTCTTGAATCGGGATCGAGCTTCAGGTAAGCTTCGAGCTTTTCCATCGGCATGCCCCACATACCATCCTCGAGGAACGCTGTGCGCTGCAGGGGGTCGATGGAGACACCGAACTGACCTGCCATGCTGAGCAGCGCTGCCTGAGCGTGATTCTCATTATCCATGCCCATATAGATATTGCCGATGGAGTCGACCAATATATTGAGCACGTTAGTCTCCGGAACTTTGATCTCCGAGACAGACATAGGTGTGGTAACGGTTGCCGGCTCTTTCTTCATGAACGTAGAGCTCATCATGAAGAAGGTCAGCAGCAGCACCATCACGTCTGACATAGGAGTCATATCGATCCAGATGTCCGCTTTCTTAATTTTTACTTTACCCATAATGATAAATGTTTTAAAGGGTTAGCAAAAATTAAGCCTCTTCTGTGTGGTTTGCTTCGTAGGTCTGAGCGATTGAATAACCAACCTCGTCGAGGGCGTATGTCAACTTGTCAATCTTGTTCGTGAAGTAGTTGTAAGCAACCACAGCAACCCAAGACGTCAAGATACCAGAAGCCGTGTTCACCAGAGCCTCAGAGATACCTACTGACAGAGCAGCTGAGTCACCACCACCAGTTGCAGCCAGAGCGGCGAACGAACGAATCATACCTACCACAGTTCCGAACAGAGCGGTCAGCGTACCGAGGGTAACGATAGTACCAAGGATCGGCATGTTCATCTGCAGGGTGGGCATCTCGAGCTGAGTAGCTTCCTCGTGAGCCTGCTGGATCTTAGCGACCTTCTGAGCCTTCTTCATACCGGGAGTAGCTTCCATCTCCTTGTAAGCCTTCAGCGAAGCGCCAACAACGTTAGCGACAGTACCACGCTGATCGTCGCACAGCTTCTGAGCCTTGGCGAAGTCGCCTTCCTTCAGAGCCTGCTTGATGTTAGCAACGAACTTGGGGAGCTTACCCTTACCGAAAGCGGTGCGGAGAGCGAGAGCACGCTCAACGCTGAGTGCGATAGCGGTAAACAACAGAGTGATAATCACAGGCACAACGATACCACCTTTGTAGATAGTACCGAGCATGTTGGTGGGCTCGTTAGCGGTGTCACCCTCTTTGAAGTTAGCGGGGTTACCGAGCACGTACATGTAGAAACATACTGCTGCGATGAAACAGAAAACAATAATCCAGATTGCGGCCTGGACACCCTGGAAGCCCTGAGATTTCTTCGGGGCTGCGGCTTTAGCTTGTGTAGTTGCCATAATTTAAATTTTAATTTTTTGGTTATTAAAAGAGTTTAAGTTGAAAATAATCTAAAATTTGACACGCAAAGATAACAATTTATGGTAAAGTAACGCAACGATTAAGAAGATTTAACAATGAAAAACTGCATTTTTTTACAAATCAGGCCAGTTTTGCCAATGCTTGGGCTATTCGTTGGAGTGCTTTACGGATGTTTTCGTCACTCGTTGCGTAGCTCATTCGGAAGCATTCCGGGTCGCCGAAGGCATCGCCTCCGACGGTAGCCACATGTGCCTCGGTGAGCAGATAAAGTGCGAGGTCGTTGCTGTTGTTGATGGTGACGACGTCGTCGCCGCTCTTGTAGTGCTTGCCATAGAAGCTTGAGCACTTCGGGAAGAGGTAGAAGGCACCGTCGGGACGGTTGACCTCGAGGCCGGGAATCTGGCTGGCGAGTTCAACGATGAGGTCGCGGCGACGCTCGAAGGCCTGCCGCATCTGCTCCACACAGTCCTGCGGGAGGGTGTAGGCGGCCTCAGCAGCTTTCTGACTAACGGAGCATGGTCCGCTGGTGTACTGTCCCTGCAGCTTGTTGCAGCCCTTCACAATCCACTGGGGGGCGGCCATGAATCCGATGCGCCATCCCGTCATCGCGTAGGCTTTCGACACGCCGTTGATGACGATGGTGCGCTCCTTCATGCCCGGGAACTGAGCGATGCTCTCATGGTGCCCTATATAAATAATGTGTTCGTAGATCTCGTCGGCAAGCACATAAAGGTCGTCGTGCCTAAGCACCACCTCGGCCAGTGCCTTCAGTTCGTCGCGGGTGTAGACGCTACCGGTAGGATTGCTGGGCGAACAGAGGATGAGCATGCGTGTGCGTGGGGTGATGGCGGCCTCGAGCTGCTCTGGAGTGATCTTGAAGTTCTGCTCGATGCCGGCACGGATGTGAACAGGCACACCTCCTGCCAACAACGCCATCTGTGGGTAGCTCACCCAGTAAGGCGTGGGGATGATGACCTCCTCGCCATCATTGACGAGAGCCATCACAGCATTGCAGACACACTGCTTGGCACCATTCGAAACGAGAATCTCGTCAGCGGTGTAGTCGAGTCCGTTCTCGTTCTTCAGCTTGGCGACGATGGCGCGGCGCAGGTCGGCATAGCCCGGCACAGGCGAGTAGCGCGACCAGTTGTCGTCGACAGCCTGCTTGGCTGCCTTCTTGATGTCGTCGGGAGTATTGAAGTCGGGTTCTCCCACGCTGAGGTTGATCACATCGATGCCCTGTGCCTTCATCTCGGCACTTTTCTGCGACATCGCGAGAGTGGCTGAGGTTGCCAGTCGGTTGAGGCGTTCTGAGAGTTTTGCCATAGTGCGTTATCTATTGTTTTTCTATTGCTGGCTGCAAAGTTACACAATCAAAGTGAGAAACGGAAAGAAATGTGAAGTTTTTTCAACTATTTCATGATTCTGCTGGTGCATCAGCGGGTGTCGGGTCCGGCGCCGCGGTGGGTGTAGCATCGGGCTCGGCGGCAGGCAGCATCTCGTTGATACGGCCCACGATCTTCTGGTTCGTATCGCGGATGACGTTCAGATCGTGGTGCAGGCGGAGGCGGAACTTCCACATGCGGAAATACAGGAACAGACCCAAGGGCACGATGACGGCCGCTACGATGTTCATCCAGCGATGCTCGAAGGGGCGTGTGTGTGCCTTCACCGAGACGATTGGATAGTGGTTGAGTTCGGTGAGAATGAACTTGTCGCGCGTGTTACCGAGATCCTCGATGACCCGTTCCATCTCGTCGCTGATACGCTCAATCTCGTGGTCGGGCTCGTAGCGGAAGAACACCTTCACGGGATTCGGCATGCGGATGAGGCTATGCTGACGGGCATAGACCGTCACTTCGTCGGTGATGCGGTTGAGGGCTACAGCGTCGGCGCGATAGTCAGGATCGTTGATGATGACCTCCTTGCCAAAGACGTGCCGCTTCTGGCGTAGACCGAGCAGACGGATGAAGAACGTGCGATAGGCATCCATGTTGAACACCACCGAGTCGTTGTTGGCCTTATAGGTGAAGAACACAGCAAGGGGTGCGAGCACGGCGGTGGCGAGGCCCTTTCCGAACCAGATCGACCACATGCCGCCTCGCGACATGCGGTAGCCGGTGTTGTCGAGGATGTAGAAGATGATGAAAACCACCACCGAAATAATGACCGGAATGCCGAGTCCACCCTTGCGGATGATGGCTCCGAGGGGTGCGCCGATGAAGAAGAAGATAAGGCACGACAAGGCAAGCGTGAACTTACTGATGGCCTCGATGTTATGTTCGCGCAAGATGCGATCGGCATCGTTCATGATCATGGCCTGGAACTCCAGCTCGCTCATCTGCGACTGCACATTGCTCAGCGCCATGTTCACCACACGCTGCTTCTCGTTCTCCGGCAAGCGGTTGAAGAGGGTGTCGAGGTTGAGCGTAGAACTGGCGGCGCGCTTCTCAGCAACCGTCGAGTCGCGGCCCGAAAGCGGAAACTCGGTGTAGTAGCGCGACTGGGCAGCGGTGTAGTAGCTGTGGCCGATGCTATCGTAGACCAGACTGAGCGAGTCGCGGTCGTGGAGAATCTGTTCGATGCCCTTTCCGCGAGCGTCGGCAGAGAACAGCGAGGCATCGGCGACGTTGAAGTCGCCGTCGTAGTCGAGGACGAGTTGTTTCGAGGTGAATGTCTGTCGCTGATAGGGCACCGATGCCGAGCCACCCAGCTGCTGCGACTGCATGTTCTCGAACCACTCCCCACTCCACAGCGAGAGCAACAGGTGCTGCTTGTCGGCAGTGGTCTGCAGCATACCCGAGTCGGCGAGGATGATCTGCTGGTCCTCGTAGCTGCCCGTCATGCGATAGATCATAATGCCATAGAGCTTACCCGTCTGCATGTCCTTCTTTTGCACGTAGATGTTGCTGCCGGGAATACCGTCGTAGAAGATGCCTTCGGGAATCTCCAACTCTGGACTCTTCTGCTTCATCGAAACAAGTAGCTGTCGCATCTTGAACGTGGCTTCGGGGGCAATGTAGTTCTGGAAATAGAGCGAGCCCAAGCAGATGACCACCGCTACGACGATGAGCGAGCGCATGGCCTGCATGAGCGAGATGCCGGCAGCCTTAATGGCGGTGAGCTCGCTGCTCTCGCCCAGGTTACCAAAGGTGATGAGCGACGACAACAGTAGCGCAAGCGGTAGCGCCTGTGCCACGAGGCTCAGTCCCATATACCAGAAGAACTGCGCCATCACCTCCATCGAGATTCCCTTACCGATGAGCTCGTCGACATATCGCCACAGGAACTGCATCATCAACACAAACTGGCTGATGAAGAACGTTCCCACGAACAGCAGCATGAACTGCTTGATCATGAATATGTCGAGCTTCTTGATTCTGAACATCCGAACTCCTTATTATTTTACATGCCCGAGCACACACCCACGCACGTAATCGGGTGCAAAGTTACGAAAAGTTGAGCGCAAAACAAAGAAACTCGTTTCTTTTTTTGCCGAGACGGAGTAACTTCGCGATTTTTAATCGCAAAGGTACGAAAAAATCGCGTAAGTGAGCAAAAAGAAACTAATTTCTTTCTCGAGTGCGAGAAATTTATGGTAATTATTGAAGCTTCGCAAGGCTCACTTCTTAAGGCTTAAAGTGTCTAAAGGGGAGATTTAGAGCCCCTTGATAAGGGGCGGCCGTAATGCAGGGCTTTATGTCCATAAATAGGATGTTTAATGACTTGCAGCCAACTGTAGGGGCAGACCCCCGTGTCTGCCCGCCCTTCTGGAAGGAGGGTAGCAAAACGGTCTGCCTGCCCCGAATCAGCGATCCATTCAAACGGGCAGACACGGGGGTCTGCCCCTACGCATGGAGCATAGCTCATGAAGAAGGTGAAAAATGTAAAGAAAATGCAACCCGCTGATAACCAGCAGGTTGCAAAATCTCTGTTTTCGGCCCCAATGGCGCGAATATTCGTTGGAAGAAGAAAAAGGCGCAGAAAGTGTTCATGCGGTTTGTTAAAAACAACCCGATTTTAACAGTTCTCTGACGATGAGCGACACCCCTCGGCCTCTCCTATATATAAGAAGAGGTGGCGATGCGAACCGCTGCAAACATCCAGCCTGCCCAGCGCGGGAACGTGCGCCCGAGGACGCTTTGCCCGTCCTTAGAGGCCACTGGAGTGATGCAGACGTTCCAGGTTATCGTCCCAGATGTCGTGGAGCAGAGGGATGTCCTCAGGCAGCGCATAGTCGACGATGTGCAACATGAAGTCGCCTGTGAGGTCGCTCTTCAGCATACGTATCTCGAGGAAAGCCTCGCTGTCGTCCTCATCGATCCAGCGCATGCGCAAGTGGCTCTGCTTCACGCACTCCAGGATTTCGAGTTTGCGTGAATCGTAGTGCATCAGCGGGTTTCCCCAGGCCAGCGTTACGGTCTGGTCGTCCATCTGCACATCGTCGGCAATCCATCGTGCCAGACCCGATGCCGTGCTCATCAGCTGCCAGATGATGGCGGGCGAGTTCGATCTCAACTCGTATTCTAAATCCAGCCTTTCTTTCTTCATATTGATAGAGTTTAAGCGATGATTTAAACAGATTATTTCATTCTTTCGGTGCAAATATAGTAAAAATTTTCGAATTGCGAAGAAAAAGTTGCGAAAATTTTGGTGAATTCAAAACTTTATATTACCTTTGCACCGCATTTCGAGAAGGGAGCGCCCCGAAAGAGGCCTTTCAAGAACCGAAAGCAGATGGATGGCGGGATAGCTCAGTTGGTTAGAGCGTCGGATTCATAATCCGGAGGTCGAGGGTTCGGGTCCCTCTCCCGCTACCAAAAGTAAAGACTCCTGCAAGCCGCAAGGTTTGCAGGAGTTTTTGCGTGATGTGTGCCACAGTTGCCGGAGAAAGTTTTTGCGTTGTGTGTGCTACAGGTGCCGGAGAAACTCTTTGCGTTTTGTGTGCTACAGGTGCTGCAGGAAGTCGGTGAGGCTGTCCTTCGTGTCGAGGCCGAGCTTCTGGCGGATGCGGTATCGGCTGATTTCCACGCCTCGTGTGGAAATGTTCAGCAGCGGGGCTATTTCCTTCGACAACAGGTTCATGCGAATGTAGGCACAGAGCATCTTCTCCTTGTGCGTCAGCGAGGGATAGCGTTCGTCGAGCAACTGCAGGAATCGGTGGTGCACAATGTCGAACGAGTTCTTGAAAGCTTCCAAGTCGTCGTCGTGTTCGATGTTCGTATCAATCTGCCCGATGAGTCGCGTCACACGGCGCTTAATGGTGCTGAGCAACTCCGATTTCCGCACCTCGGCTCCTGTGGGCAATGCGTTGTTCAGACTCACCGCCGTCTTCTTGATTTCCTGCAGCATCTCGTTTTTGCGCACGATGTTCATTCGCGAGCGCACCAATTCGTCCTGACGTGCCCGCAACTCAAGCTCCAGTTTCTCCTCGCGCAGCGTCTCAATCTCTTCCACCTTCTCCTGAATCTCCTCTTCTTTCTCCTGCAGCTGCTCGTTTTTCTTGGCAACCAGCCGCTGCCGACTCTTCTGTGCATATCGATAGGCTACATAGGCGGAAGCCATCATCAACAAGACGTAGAGCGTATAGGCCCACCACGTTCGATACCACGGAGGCAGGATGACAAAGCTGAACGACGTCTCCACAGGTTTCTGACAGCCTGTCATGATGACGCGCAGATGGAAGGTGTAGGAGCCTTCGTGCAAATTGGTGTACTCCTTGATGCGGCGGCGTGTGTACGGACTCCACTTGTCTTCAGCCGAGCCTTCCAGCCAGTAGCTATATTGTACGGTTTTCGACGGGTCGTAGTTATTAGTGCTATACTCCAGTCGCAGGGAGTTGTTGCGCCAGGCAATCTTCGCAGGCTGCTTGCAACCATAGAACAACGTGTCGGCATAGTTGCCAATATAGATATTCCTGATGTAGGGACGCACATGCAACTCGCCAGAAGCGCCTTGGGATGCAGGCAGAGAGACACGGGAGGCGTCGTGAGTTCCCTGAGTTCCCCCGACGACTTGCAGCATGGCGAAACCGTCCTCAGTACCAATGATGGCCTCTTGTCCGTTGTCGTTGAAGCTGATGTTCTCAAAGTCCTCCATCAGGCAATCGTTCAGGTAGCCATTGTTGTCCTTACCCGTCACAACGTGCAGAGTTCCATCGGAGACATACCACAGCCGGCCCTTCGAGTCCTGGCGGATATACGTGTAGGCGACGTGTCCTTCCAACTGGTCCTCCAGCTTGTGGAAAGGCTCAAGGCGGTCGTTGGTGGTGTCGTAGCGGAACAGTCCGCTTCTGCTTGCCACAACAGTTTCACCGTTCACCTTAGCTATGCAAACGTTATCGCCCTTGGGCAACTGCGCGGAGTTGTAACACCGCTGCGAAGCGACCTTGCTCAGATCGGCACTCAACACGAGACGGAAGAGGCCCTTCTCCTTGTTGGCTACCCAGACGGCCCCCGAGCCATCCTCCACATAGAACGTCTTGGCCGACAGGTCTGCACCCTTCACTCGCTCGGCCATCTCCCATCGTCCCCCTTGTCGGCGCATGAGCTGCAAGCCCCAATAGGTTGAGACAAGGAGCACATCGTCGCGATAGCCGAGTGAGCGCACACCCCATACACCTCTTTGATGATAACGCGTGATGCGATCGCCATCAATCATCAGGAAGAAATGCCTGCCGCCACAAAATAGCTTTCCGTCGATGGTGTCGATGCACAACACCTGACTCCCCGTGCCTTCAATGAAACGGATGTCGCCCGATGCCATCTCATAAAGTCCCTGATTGCTACCCAGATAGAGCTTACCGCGATATCGCATGCTACAGTTGCCGCTTCCCACGGGCGACTGCCGGCTATTGAGAAAGCGAAGTGGAGAGTCGAGGGGCACGCAGTCGATACCGTTGTCGAGTCCCAGCCAGAGGTTGTGCTCGC
>Ga0256404_1001031_pt1 | contig 70349 bp, 74 predicted proteins | sample RumenRJG_01DNA_FD_185990 | JGI IMG/M metagenome (GOLD analysis project Ga0256404, IMG submission 185990) | Bovine rumen microbial communities from Lethbridge, Alberta, Canada - RJG_01 | ecosystem: Host-associated > Mammals > Digestive system > Stomach > Rumen | place: Canada: Alberta | collected... | reverse complement strand
GGATATTGGTATTCACAAAATACACCCCTTAATGTTACCATTTCATTGAAGTATCTTCTTTGAAGTTGAACATTAGGTTGTACTAATCTTCCGTAGTCCTTCTCCATAATAACTCCTATTTTCTTACAGCTCTTCCGTAAACTCTAGTTACTTCAGATTCATTAGATTCATTAATTGTCTTTGCAGTGTAATTGTAAATTAAACTTTCACTAACAAACTTTTTATTTACTAAAGAACCTTTTAACATAAATGCTTTGGAAGATTTAGAGAATGTTTCATTTAATCCTTCAGAAACAATTTTACCTCTTTTAGTCTTTTTTAAATTTTCAAATACAAATGAAGTCTTCTTTTCTTTACCAGAATTAAATTTAATTAATCCTTCAACAACTAATCTTCCTTTTCCGTAGTTAACATTTGTAGTTTTAAAAGAATTTACATTTTCATAAACTCTATGAAGATATGATTCACCAATTTCATCAAATGATTCTTCATCAAATTCATCAATATCTAATTCATCTTTAGCTTGTTCTTCTTCAGCAGGTGACTCTTCTTCAGCACCTAATTCATTTTCCATAGCTACTTCTTGAGCAGATTGTTCTTCGTTATTTTCAATGTCTGTAATTTCTTCAGCATCTAATGGAGCAATCATTTCGTCTTCAGCTGGAACTTCTTCAGTTTCAGGATTACCAACTTCAACAACTACTTTACCATCTTCAGTCTTAACTTCAATATCTTGCTCATTTGTATGAACTTCAACTTCGTTGAGATCTTCATTTAAATCTTTAACTGGTTCTTCATCAGGATCAATTAACTTTTCAGCATCTTCAGACTGAACATCCTCAATGTCTTCACCTAAAGATTCTTGAGTAGGAGCATGTGCAAATAATAAATTAGCAATAGCATCAACATATTCATCCTGAGTCATATTTGCTCTATCAGCAAATTCACTCATACCGTCATCATCACACCAATCAACATCATATTCTGGAATAGCATCATGAACAGTATAAGCTAAGTTGTCATTAAAATCAACTAAACTATCTTGTAAATAAGAAATAACAAGATTCTTAACTGAATTAGCATCTTCTGTTAAAACAGATTCATTTACAACCAACTTGTCTGGAATTTCTGTTACAGGATTTTCCATTGGTTCTTCTAAAATTTCAGCATGTTCAGAAGCTGTTTCAGGATTGACACCAACATCTTCAGGATTTTCAAATTCCTCATGAAGTTCATCGTCAGCATCAACATTAATGACTACATCATCACTTTCTTCAGGTTGATCAACATGTACATCAATGTCTTCGTCAACTGATCCAAAATAGAAATCGTCATTAAATGCTTTCTGAGCTTTTTCCATATCAGATCTATAAGCATTTAAACCATGATCAACTTCAGCCTCATAAGCAGCATCTGCTAAATGATTATAAACAATTCCATTAAGTTCACGTTGTTCATCGGTGTTAAGAGCTTCTTTCAAAGCTTCACCAATTTCTTCATCAGAAATTTCTGGTTCTTCTTCTACTTCAGTGTCCTTTTCATCTTTTGGTTCTTCTTCAAAAGCGGCAGCATCAAACTTCTCAATTTTTCCAATTACATTCCAACCAAATGCATTGCTACAAACTGGGCATTCTTCATCAATATTTGCTAAGCCAGAATCTTCATCAATAATGACATCAGCAATGTCCTTGTAGATTCTTGTATGACAACTGTCACACTCAAGGATGACTTTACCAATATAATTATCTTGGAGGTCTTCAACTTCGTCAGCCTCTACATCAATAATTTCCTCTTCAGTAGGCGCTTCGATGTCATCAGCTACAAAGCTCTGTAATTCATCTATAACACCCTGATCGGCAGTCAAGTTAAAATCATCTTCTAATAATTTCAAACTTTGGAATGCTTCTTTAAGGTAAAATTCCATTACTTTTATTCCTCCGTAATTTTATTTATTATAATAAATTTAGCAACTTAAAATTGCTAAATTATGTAAAAATTTTCAGAAAACTAATCAAGAGGCAAAACTAAATCAGTTGCAACTCTTAACTGTTCTCTTAATGTAGTTAATTCACTATTACCTTCTTCAAGTAAAGTGGCTCCATCATCTGCTCATAATGCATTTGATTGAGTGTATCTCGTTCTAATTCTTCCTAAAATTATTTTAGCGTGAGCTAATGAAAGTTTTAATAATATATCTTGTCAGAAGTTAGTAACAACTTCAGAAGCATCATGTAATCTAGGAACAAACTCTATAACAACTTCAGCAGGTTTTCCTTGAGAATAATTTACATATAACTTCTTATTAATTTCATCATATCTAAAATCTAAATCTGTTGAAGTAGTATTTGCTATTTGTTGAGCTGTAGACCAATTAAGCATTCTATATACTCAATCATTTGTATAATAGTTCGATGATATATTATACATCTGTAATTGAGAAATGTATGCGGGATCTGTTGATGTAGTACTATCTGTAGATGATGAGCTTGTACCAGATATTCTATGAACTCCTACAATTGATTCAATCTGAGGATACTCAACAACGTCAATACAACTTGAAGCTGGTACTTGAATAAAATTTGTAACATTATAATATCTGTTCATTTCTTCTAATGACATATTAATTACTTTCTCAACGCCTTTATCATCAAGTTCGCAGTCTATTACGCCACCAGTTAATTGAAACTTTATTTTATCTATATAGTCTTTAACTTCCATTACTCAACTTCCTCCTCAGGCTCTTCCTCAGGTATTTCTTCATCTTCCTCATCATTTTCTGGTTCTTCAATAGGAATATCTTCAGCATCATCTAATTCATCTTCAGGAGGCTCTATAATGCCTTGATTAATTGCATCAATATACTTCATTCCATATAAAGCTGGAAATATGATATCAAAATATTTATCAGGATAATGATCTTCCATGTATGTTACATAATTTGTAATACATGAAGCTAATTTAAGAGCTCAATCTAAATCAGCTAATACTTTCATTACATGCTTGCATCCAGCTCCTTGAGAATCATTAGGATTTGTAATTCTTGCAGGAACTACTTGAGGATGACCTGAATTATATCTACCTTTAGATGACCAGTAAGCCATGCGATATTTTCAATCAGGACATGTACAGCTTATATAAATATCTTGCTTATTTATTGCATCAATAATTGCTCTATAAACTACTTTATATTCAAATGTCCATGAATTATTTTTAAGTTCCCTATTTATAGAATCTAATATTCCATCAAAAAGAACTTCTACTTCATAATTGTCATGTTCTCCTTGAACAGGAACAAAGAAGGAAAGTAAATTCGCTTTAAAACATGCATTCATATCAATTTTATTAAATGCACTTACTGAATTATAAATATGCTGAAGATTGCGTCTTTCATATCTTGTAGTTCCATATGATTTTGTAACTTCAGCATCTTTACTTTTATTTAAAAGCTGATGTCTAGTAGCTTCATCTATTCTTTTCATATATTAAATTTAGCAGTTCCTTCTCAATTATAATATACAAATTAAAAGGGACTAAATGTCCCTATCCTTATGTAATCTAATATAATTAGCTGTATCTATGTCATCTTCTACAATTGAAAGTAAATTATCAAGTTCTTTTTGATAAAATTGTTCACTAATAACTCCAGCTAAAAGCTTTGCCTCCAAATCTTGGACTGCTTTTATAATTGCCTTATTCATTATTAAGTCCTCCAATAATAAATTTAGCAGTGTTATGACATCATACTTTTATCTATTTCATCATATTCTTTTACTAATCTTCCAACAAACTTAATGCATTCCTCTGGACATTCTACATAATTTCAATCTTTATCATACATTGTAAGTTCTTGATAGATAAGAATCTCATCTATTTCACCTAATCTATTTACATATTCATTGCTTAAAGGATCTAAAATATTTTTACTATTATAAACAGCTGCAGCTTGATTAGGATACTTCATAACAAACATTCCATATGCTGCTGCATCATCATATGATTGAAATTGCATACTAAATAATCCTGTAAGAGAAGTGTCAGGTTCATCACTATCTGAAAATATAGGATATAAATAATATTCAACAAACATTGGTGTAGTTTGCTCTTCATCTACTCTAACATATCTCATAATATAGAATACAATAAAATTTTAATCCTTATTTATAAACTCATATACATTAGATTCTCTTTTAAGTCTTCTATAATCTTTTGTATATTTAGTTACAGAAGTTGGAATATAAATCATTGTCCTTGCATACACAAAACAATGATCATAGCTATTATTTGTATTAATCATATCTATATAGTGCTTTTGCAATTGCAAACTAGATCTTTCACTTTTAGAAAGCATATCTTTATCAAGCATGAATGTAAAATCTTTTGATTTAGGTCCATATGTACGAATTAAATAAATAACTCCATCATCACCTGGGATTGTATTATTATGCATTATACTTGAATCATTTTTGCCTGTTTTACATTCAAAATAAAAACTTTTACCATTTAAATCTAATTGAATATCAGGATAAGAATGACCACCGTTAGGTTCATGATAAACATTAAAATTAGTTCCTTCTTTTAATCCTTTAGATTCTAAAAACTTTGTAATAACCTTAATTACTTCCCAATCAAAATCATTTCCCATTGTTTGCCAATCATAAAGTTTTAAATAATCAATTAATTTTGTTTGAATGCTTTTCCTCATATTTTTACCTCTATATTAATATATCAAACATAAATATAAAAGTAAACTTAAAAAAGAGGATCTTTCGATCCTCTTTAAATTATAACGATTGTTTAATTACTAGTCAGTAACAACTTTAACGTTGCCAAGGAATCTGTTATCGCCTTCCTTGATTTCGATCTTGCTGAGTAATAATGGGTTAATAATCTGCATATCGTAGAGAGTAGAGAAGCCTTGGCTCATTCTACCATCAGCGAAACCGAGTAACTGAGTAGGAACAATTGGCATATAAGGAGCGTAAACACCAACAGCAGTCTTGCCATCAGCACCTAAAACACCAAGGTAGCAAGCCTTTGTAAGCATTGGAGAAACGATAACCTTCATACCAGCAACAGTACCAGCAACATATGGACCATTAGCAACAGTATTGTTAGAAGCATTGAAGCCCTTAACAAATGTTAAAATTGGCATAACATCTGGAGAAACTAACATCCAGTTAGGCATAAATCTACCAGTTGCCTTGTAGACAGCAGCCTTAGCCTGCTCTAACTTACGAGCGAAACCTTCAGCCTTCATGGAGTAAGAAACAGTGTCGAGTTCTTCATCAACCCATTCAAACTTATGATCAGCTCCAAGAGCATCAGCAGTTTCCTTAACTAAAAGAACAGCTTCACTATCAATTTCATACTCTAATTCAGCCTGAGCCTGTTGAGCAATTGTAGCTTCGAAGTCCATACCATAGTCTTGCTTAGCCTGGAAAGCAGCGAACTGAGAATATTCAACAGCAAGTCTACGAGCCTTAGCAGTTAAAGCAATACCATTCATTCTAGCAACAACAGATGGTAACTTGTCCTGAGGAATATACTGATTGTCATAGATATATCTAATCTTATCATTAGCAGACGCACCAGCAGTAATCTTACCAGTAGCATCAACAGTAACAGGAGTAGGGTTACCTTCTGAATCTAACTGACTTACATTTTCAGCTCTAAGAACAGGAGTCCAAGATAACTGTAATGCAGAATCAACTGTTTCAACAACAGCCTGACCAGAGTAACGAGCTCTGTCTTCAGTCATTTCACCAAAGCCTTCGAATGGGCTATTAATCTTATTCTTAACTTCCCAAATTGACTGATCATATGCCTTCATAGCAGAGGTGAATGGAACATCTTCTAATTTGCCACCAGCACCACCTTTAGGCTCACCAAGAGCATATTCCATATAAGTGATATAACCACTGAAGGAGCTCATTGGAGCAACCATGAAGATATCATTGACGATGAAATTAGGAACTGCTAAAGCAGTGATATCCATACAGAATTTCTTGTACATGCCAAGGTCAGCTCTCTGAGTTCCAGCAGCAACCTTAAATGCTTCGTTTAAATAAGTAGCAGTATTGTGTAAGCACTGAGCAGTTAACATCTTCTTGCTGTTGCTCATCTTTTCGCCAGAATTCTTCTGAGCGTAGTACTTTTCACTAATAGCAAGTCTACCCTTATAAGATTCTAATAAATTCATTTTATTTCCTTTCAAATTATTTAATCATGCTTAATAAGTAGTCAGATACTTCATCATCAGAATTTTTAGAGCCTTTAATATACTCATTCTGAGATGACTTAACTTTAAATTGAGTATTTTCATTTAATCTAAATGGAAGCTTACTCATATTTAACTTCTCTTCAACTAACTTATCGCATACTGAATCAATTTCTTTATAGTTGTATGATTCACTCAACTGAGCTTTTACAGAATCAACAGATAATCCACAAGCATCAGCTTTAACATTAAGATATCTTTGTTTTGATTCTTTTAATGCTCTTTGGTATTTCTTAGCTAATGTAGTCATATCAGATAATTTCTTATCAGACTTTTCTACACTTTCTTTTAATACCTTAATTTGATTCTCTAAATCAGAAATTTTACTATCTGATTCAGTAAGTTTTGAAATGTTGTCTTTTTTGAATGAAATTAAATTACTTAATCTTTCATTCTTAGATTCAATTAATTTGTCTTTATAGTCAAGTTTCTTATTTGCTTTTTCAAGCTCTTCCTCAAGATCTTTAACCTTTTTAGAAGTTGAACTTAAACTAGATGAAGCTTGTTTATAACGCTTCAATTCTTCATTTAACTTAATTTCTTTTGCACTGCAAACTGATAATTTTTCTTGAAGTGACAAATTATCTTTCTCTAATTCTCCATTTCTGGAGAGTGCTTCTTGAAGTTCTTTCATCAAATCTTCCCCGGTATTACCTGCATCTTCTTCAACTACTTGATCTTCTTTATCTGAACAGCCATCTTCGCTGACTGATTCTTTATTAAATTTAGCAAGCTCTTCACATGCTTTTTGAATTTTATTTAAATCATCATTTAAGAAAGCCTTAGTCATCTTATCTTTTTCTGAATTATAATCATATTGCTTATCATATTCCAAGATACGACCAGTCATAGCATTAATTCTGGATAAAATTCCCATTAATTCTCTTTGCTTATCAGGATCAGTAGGAATATCTTCATTTAACTTATCCTGATCAAACTCCAAGTCATCAGCATTCATTGATAATTGATCTGCTAAATCTCTTAATTCACCAATTAAATCTTGAACTGTATCACCATTAACTGCATAAGAACCTCTTACTGCATTTCTGACTTCATACATTAAATCTTCAAGATTTCCAAATGTTTGCTCTAATTGACCTTGAATATGATCTCCCCAACAATCTTCATGCTTAAGTTCTTCATTTACTTGTTTTTCTAAAACATCTAATGAAGCAGAGATAATATTATCACCATCTCTATGAACACCTACGTTACAAACAGTTGGCATCTCTCTTGTATCTAAATCACATAATTCATCAAAGATAGGACCTAAATCATCTTTTGTGACTTTATGATCAAGTTCTTTTCTTAATTGATAATGAACATTACCAAATAATGTCTTACCTTTTCTTTCAACTTCTAAACCTAATTCAGCAAATTTATCTTCAATAGGCTTTAAATCTTCTTCAGAAGGTTCAACTAATTTTTCATTAAGACCTTCAGCATAAAAACCATGATGACTTCCACAATTTGGACACTTTCCAGTATATTCATCATCTGTTAAATCTGCTTCATAGCCACATTCATCACACATATAGTGCTTAGTATTAGATTCATTCATATTTCTACCTTTTAATAAATTAACTAATCTATCAAAATCATCAGATTTTAATTCTTTACCATCACAAGATGTTTTATATGTATTACCATCTTTATAAATCTTACAACCACATACTGAAGCAACATACTCATCAGACTCATTTAAATTGATATCTAAATTATTAAGAGTCTCATTCATGATTTTCTTATCTGCTTCAGAAGCTTTATTTAACTCTTCAGTAAGTTTCTCTTTAAGAGTTTTTCCATATTTCTTTTTTGAATCTAATGATTCTACAAATGATAATCTCGCATTTTCTACAGCAGGAATTTCTACCAAATCGAAAGCGTTTAATTGGTAAGTATCCGGATCAACTTCTTCATTGCCATCATAATCTTCTATAATGTCTCCAGTACCTCTACTTGAAATACCGAATTTATATCCATATTTTGCTAACTGATATGCAATTCTTCCACAAGGAGTATCCACTATATCAACGTATGCAATTAAATCACCTTTATTATCTTTAACTGGAGGTTCTGGCATAACAATTGCAATTTTCTCCATGTTAACATCTTCATAATCAGGATGACACAATTCACCAAATATTCCACCGTTTTTAAAACGCTCTTTAATTAAATCTGAATTAAATAATTTTTCCCACAAATCTTGGCCATAGTGACGACCATTTCTGGTAGGAGCTGCAAAGCTTGCAACTGGACCGTAAAGACGTCCTAATATTCCCTTTGCGGTCTTCTCCTCAGGAGAAATATTTTTAAATTTTAATGAAGTATCTTCATTTAATTTTTTAATCATTTACTAGTAACCTCCCGGTCCTTTATATAAATTTAGCAATTAATTTGAAACTTTTTCATTACTTTATCATTTGTAGACACTTAACATCTGCTTTTGTAATTTCAAGTAATTTTCTACAAGGTTCTAAATTGTACGTATTAAAATATATACTTAAACATTTTACAATCTCATCTGCTCTTGCATGCTTGTAAAAAAGTGTTTGATCTTCAGGCTTGTATTGTAAAATTTGATTTAATAAAGCAGATAAAGTAGTAACTATTGTTTTAGGATCTTTCAATATATTTTCATCTGCCTTCATTATATTAATGTACAATTTACTTCTTTTATTATTATAAGATCATCTTAGCTTCTCATAAAATTTTAAAATATCTAAAGATCTATTATCATTAATCTTTTTTAATGCTTCAAGAGGAATTGAAGATGATCTTAAAACAATATTCATCTCCTCTTTAACATCAATACCTTTATTCTGCAACTCTGTGAGAAGTAATATTACATCTGATCTAGCTATCATGTCATTCCTTTCTTGATAAAATCAACTAAAGATTATTTAATAACATTATTAAATGAAACACCTAATTGATCAAAACTAGGTAAATCATTCTGTTCATTTAATAAATCACCTGTTCCAGTATAGAAACTTTCTTCAGGAGCTTCTGGAATTTCAAGTGGTTCTGATTCAAGTTCTTCTCCACCTCCTAAATCTCCTGGACTAGGAAGATCTTCTCCTCCAAAATCTCCACCAAAGTCATCATCGCCTAAATCAAGTTCATCTGATCCTGTGGATTCTTCCTCTTCTTCAGTTGTATTCAACTTATCTATCTCATCTTGAATAAATCCAATTACTTCTGTATTTGTAATAGCATTAGATAATAATGATTTGAGAATTTCAAGTTTTGTTTGTCTATCTTCAATCTCGTCTAATAAACCCATTATTTCACGAATATTATTAATAGACTGTGACATATTTTCCTTACGATCTTTTTCTTCTTGAGTTGTAGGAGACTGCATGTGAAGAGTAAATTTATTTATATAATTAGTAAGTCCTCTTTCTAATAATATAAGATTAACTGCATCAGTAATCATCTGAATGTAAGCATTCTGACCTCTCTTAACTCTCTTCGCATAATTACTTGAAATTAATGATAATGAAGTGCCACCATTAAAACCAGCAGCATCATCAGTATCACCAAGATATTGCTTAGGAATACCTAATGATCCAAATAATTTATTCTTCCAATAATCAAGGTCAATTAAATCACCTACATTAACATCACCGCCTATTTGTGACGTCTCTACTCTACCCTTACCTTCATGAACTGGGAAGTACAATACATTCTCAACAGGTCCTGTACTTGTATAATCAGTCATTGAAGTACCAAGATTATAAGATGACTTTTGTTCAATCATAGACTTAATTCTTCTAAGCAATGTTTGAACTTCATTCTTACCCATATCACCTACTTCAACATTTACTGTTCTAATAATAGATGATTTTGTTAATCTATTTAAAAGCACTGAATTTTCAAGAAGTGATAATTCTCTTCATACTTTAAATGAATTATAAAGTAATGATTGTCCTCTTTTTACATTAAATGTAAGTAAATCTGTATTTGCATCTTCACCATCAGTAGATAAACTAACTTCTTCAACAGTTCTATCAGAATTATCTTCTAATGAAGCATGTACAAAGTCAGTAGCACCATAAATATCAACATCATTATTTGTAAATCTATAAAAATATTGATTGCTTGTAAGAGGAACTTTATTATCTTTATTATAGTTATTAAGTACTCCTACATGTGTTCTAATATAAGCACAAGTTTTACCAAACTTAACTAAATCAAATACATCTGCAGGATTCTTAACTAACTCAGCATATTCAGCATATCTATCATTCTTTGAATAAATTTTTAATATTAAATCTTCATTAACGTCTGCTGATTCATTAAGCTGAGACTTATCTCTTTTTTCTTTTAATTTTTCAAAATCAAATTCTGACTTTCTATATAACTTTAAATAAATATCTCCATATTTATATAATGCATACATGTGGCTATAAGCATTTTTATCAATGTTCATAGCATCAAGAATTTGTGTTACAGCGCCTGTAATTTTTTCATCATTTGATTCACACCACATAACTTTACCTTGTTCATTAGGCTCAGTAGAATCTGCAGTATAAATCTCAAGAGCTGTAGATATAATTGGATCTTCAGCCATTAAGTCAAGTAAAGAATAAACTTCATCTCTTGATCTAGATATACCAGTAAATGAGTTAAGTGAAGATACGTCTAATGTACCTCTTTCCTGAGAATCTATTATATTATCATAAATATGATTGTCAGTATCTATATCATTTATTTTATCAGGTAATGGTGAGGGTATCGCTTTATTTACATAATCAATATTTTTAAATACTTCTTGATCAGCCATACTTTCTCCTTATCAATTTAATATTCCATTATAAATATCAAATGAAACGCTATCATCTTCAAATAAATCAAATACGTTTTCATCTTTTAAGTATCGAGGTTTTTGCTTTAAAGCCTCTTCAAAATTTTTAATATGATCATCAGCTACATCTTTTTGATCATTAAAATCTACTAATGTTTCAAGAGATTCACCATAATCATATGAAAACTCTTCAGCATGAAGTGAAGCATTATACAGTGCTCCACAAACTCCATCGGCAGAGTCTTTACTATTATGCACAAATACACCTGCAGATAAAGCAAAATTAGGATTATCTTCAACTGTTATATCATATACGTCTTCAGTGTATTCTAGTACCTTTACTGATACAACCTTATGATTTTTAAGAGTTCTACCTCTTCAGAAACCTTCAGGTGGATCTTCATCACATTTAATATAAAGATTATTTTCTTTACCTGGAAGACCATTTGTCCATCAAATTCTATTAGATATTGCTGATTCTGCTTTTTGATATTTACCAGCAACATGATTTTTAGAAATTTCTGAAGCAATGTGTTCTTTATAACCAGGAATAGTTTCGTAATAATATTTTAGAATTAATCCATGAATTTCATATCTACTAAGTTCATTTATATCTACTTTGAAGTAATTACAAGCATCAATCTGTACTTGTTTTTTAACAGCCTTCAGTTCTGCTGATGATAATCTATTCAAATCAAATGATACATTGTGACCTGCTTTGTAGTTAGCATATATCGCAAGACATCTTCTCTTTACTTCAGAATTAGCTGCATCAAAATCAATATTAAATAATCTAGATAATTCATTGTGAAAATCTTTTTTCTCTTGAAGATACTGATCATGTTTTTCTTTTTTTATCTTCCTCTCTTCAAGTGACCCTTTATAATATCTTAAAAAGCCATTCTTCGTGTTCTCAACATTTTTGTGAGATAACTTAACACTTTCTGCTCTCTTCTTTTTAGCAGTCTCACTTTGAGCTCCTGTTTGAAGCCTTGCATGTTCAAGAATATGAGCACTTTTCGACATTCAAATTAAATTATCAGGTCTGTTATTTCTAGGATTGCAGTCTTTGTGATGAACTAAGTATCTCTCATCATAAATCTCATCTGCAAATTGCCTATGTTCATAATGCCACTTATCTTCCATAGGTTCATAATACATCCTATAATTAGATAAACCTTTTTCAGGATACTTTGTATATAATGGCATTAATGAATCACCTGGACTTAATTCTAATGCTTCTTTATAATCTCCTAGTCTCATCATGAATCTATGCTCTGGTGTACAACGAATAACTTCTCCATTATCAAGAGTCACTTCAACTAAAGAAGCATTTGTTCCTGATTTAAACACATTTTGTATTTTCTTCGGCTCTATTTTCTCAGTTATATGATTAAATGAGTATACATAATTAGTAATACCATTATTATAATCATCCAATAACTCAAGAATTGTCTTATCAGATCCATCAAGCATTTTAATCTTTGTATCACCTGTAAAACAGTTTATTCCTGAAGGATCATGATCAACTTTACCATTGTTGTTATTTCTCTTTAATCCTACAAGTTCTTCTGTTAATAAGTTGACACCTTTACGTGGCAATTTTAATCTTTTTTCATATATGCAATTCTTTAAAAATGCATATGGTTCACATACACCATTATTTGTTCTATCTACTGATAATATACTATAATTATATCCTTTTGCTAAAAGGTCTTGTTCAACACCTGATCGTGCAAATGTATCTGATGTTATACCTTTAATTTTTAATCCTTGTTCCTTAAGTCAATAAATAAAATTTCTTGTTTTCTCAAAACTTACTTGCTGACCTCTAGGAGCTTTTATAGAAACAACAAATCCAAGTTGAAAATACATCTCTGGTTGAACTTTTGCTGTTTCTTCACTACTTTCACTACCTTGTAGTTTCATTCCATCTATAAATATACCACCTATTCCAGTTTTATCTCCAGTTAATGACATATCAAGGTGGATAAATAGTGGTTTATTTCTAACTGATTCAGGTATCTTATCTATATCAAAGAAATCATATAATTCTTCTTGATCATTTGTACCTAATTCAACTATCTCCTTAGTAAAAGGATTAATAAATGAATCTGTTTTGCACTGAGTTATCTTTTCACCTGAAATATAATTACTAGTACTTGATGTTGATATACCTGCAATATCTGTTAAAGCTATATCTATATCATCAAGGAAATTTTCATAATACCCTATAGGTACATCAAGTAGCCTAAACCCTCTTTCAATATAGTGTTGACATTCATCTTCAGTTACATCTGGAGGTAACACTTCTGAAGGCAAAAATTTATTACCAATTGCTATTTTAAATGTTCTATCAGAAGCTTTATCTGTTCTAATAACCCATTGAGGTTCATCTATAATAATAGTTGTCTTACTTTCATTCCTCTTCTTATTTTCTATTCATGTTTCCAAGAATGATTGCTCAGTTCTCTTTGATGACGCTAAAACAAGAATTGTAGGGTTTGAAGTACCTCTCATAAAACGAGATTGCATACGAGCAGTAGCTGATGAAACTAATTCAGTTGCTTTTTGCTTCTGTCTTTCTACATCTTGATTAGGAATAAATGAAATTTCATCAAAGAATGCTCAGAAGAGAGCTCTACCTATAAAGTGTCTAGGTTGTGAACCACATATTAATTCTATATTGCTATCAGGATTTGGATATCATTCAGGATTATTTGACTTTGTAATCGTACCGTGGTGCATAAACCACTCTGATTCCTGAATCATATTTTGCAATTTACTTCATGCTACACCTTGAGCAGCATCTATTGTTATATTAATAACAGCAAATGAAATAACATCAGTTGACATTATTCCATAATAAACTGCAGGATTTTTTAAACATAACATTCTATATAGTTCATAAAGACCTATGATAACTGCTTCTGTAGATTTACCTATACCAATTGCACCTGTTAATGCTAATGTATTACACACTGCTGGTTGTAAAGGATCAGGATAAATCTTTTTAAGTAACTCTTCCCAGTAAGGGAATAATGTAAATTTACCTTCAGCATTCATCAATCCACGACCTAAATAATATGGATCGTGGATAAATATTTCTATATCTACAGGAATTTCTTTTCAGTCCTCATTTAAAATACTATCCATTGTACTTGAAGTACCATCACTGGACATCTCATTTAATATTTTAAGGACTGCTTCCTTTTCTTGTTGTGTTAAATTTTCTAAATTAGACATAATCTACTTTTAATTTTTAAATATTACCTTTTTGGAATAGATAATGGTGTTCTAGTAAATGAACTATACATTGTACCAGGTGTGTAACTCCAGCCTATAATTAATGTAATATAATCAGCAATTAATGAGTTGTCAGAATTATTGTTAAATTCTAAGTTACTAAATGTAAATTCTAACTTCATGTCATCATTTTCAGTAAATGATCTACTCTTACTTAAATACATGTACTCATTTGTCTGAGTTAATTTTATAATGACTATCTTACCATTATCAATAGCATTTGAAATTTCAAAAAAGTCTTTGTCAATTTCTGGCGCTTCATTTGTAAGAGTTGCATTAACATATAATACATTATCACTTAATGTATCTCATACAAGCTGATCATCTTTAACAGCTAATACCTTACCGTTGTCTTGAGTATTAAATTCTGGAACTGGATTATCTATGTTCATCATAGTTCAAGTCTGATTTTTAACACCTAAGACTTTGCCGTCATACTGAGACTCAATATTAGGAAGCTCTTTAACTTCAATATTTACTTCAGTATCAGTAACTTGATTTGCATTAAATGTACCAATAGCCACGCCATTCTTTTTGATAGTTAAATTTCCATCACCGGGTACAGAACCTAACTTAACAGAAATTGTGTCATCAACTAACTCAATACCATCACCAGCAATTAAATTATTTTGTTTTGTTTCAAGAGTTTCATTTATAATAGCGTCTGATTCTTCTAATGCACTAATATCAGTTTTAATAGGCTCTAACACTTCTTCTACTTCTGGTAAAGTTGTAAAAGGAATAAATAATCCTTCACTACTAGCATCACCATTTCCATCATTGACTAATTGAGAAGTATGAGTAGGACCACTTATAATTAAATCATCTTCACTATTCTTTTCAATTACTATATTATCACCAGGAGTTAACTTATCTTGCTTACGAAGATACTTTGTACTTAAATCGCTAACAGACCTTTTAATAGAACTAAGTACTTTCGATAAATCAGTTTGTTTTTCTAAGTCACCTTTTAGTTGTCCCCAAAAAGTAACATATTCAACTTGCTCGCTGTCACTGGTTGAAGTAACATTAGCTGTAACTTTTGTATTTTTAACTTCAGTCATTTTTAACTCCTCTAGTCTACAATAATAAATTTTGTTTTCTGAACCGCTGTATCGATATGAGTATCTCCAGCTTCATCTTTATATAATACTTTAATTTGATAATAATATGTGCCAGGCATTAACATTAATGTATCATCTGGCTTAATCTTTATTCTTAGTGTGCCATTTTCTATATCATAATCATCATAAGCAAGTTCTTTCTTAAGAATTGCTTTCTCAAATGGCTGATTAGGTTCCATTAAACCAAAGAATAAATAATCTCCTTCACCTAAATTATATTTAGTTTCATTAGGAAATTGTCCAGACTTTAACTCAATTTCTAAACTGAGGTAATCACCTCTAGTCATAGTTATAACCTTATTCTTTTTTATTAAATACAAACTCATAGTTGTTTACCTCATATAATAAATTTAGCATTAAAATCAATTTCTACCTGAATCAAAGTCATTTCCTCTTAACTTTCTTATTATTCCAAGTGACACTGCATTATTTGATTTAGATAGTTTCTCATTACCAGTATTTCATGTTGAGAACTGATCATTTAAAAAATAAGTTCTATCATGAGCTGGAAGTGCAGTATCTAATTCCATACTGTCTAATACTTTTTTACATTTTGTGTGAAATATTCAATCTTCAAATCCAGTGCCTTGTTCTGGATCAATAGATAAATCATAATCTACTTTTTGAATTCCATATTTTGAAATACAGCTGAAATTATTTAAATAATTACGAACATAATAATATTCTTTTTTATTTGATTCTATTGCTCTTAAGTATAAGTCATAATCTACTTGATTATCAGATAACTCCATATCATCGTCTAGCATTATCATGTAATCGTAAGTTGAATTGATAAAATGTTTTCTAAGAGTTGATCTTGCTCTAGTTATTCCAAGCTTATTATAACTAAATATTGCAACATTACCTTCTTCAACTCTAAAATCTTTTCAATTTTGTGCAACAATAATTATAGGAAGTTTAAAATGACTATTAAGTTGACTAAGTAAAGATCTAAATCTATCAATTCTTACTCTCCTTTTTTCATCATCAGGAAAGTAACTTATAATTCCTATACAAATTTTCATACTACACCTTCTTATAATGATCTCAATTTCAACTTAAACTTCCCTCTCGTGGATAATTATAATGATACGCTAATATACCAAGTCTTGTAAATTTTGGCTTAAACTTCTCAACTTCCCTCATTAAAAATCAATCCTCAGCTCTCCTATAAACAGGATTAATTTTTAAATTATTATCTCTTAAATACTTTAACTTTATAAAATATCTTCATGTTGCATTACATGAATTTGATCTAGTTATGTTACCTTTATTATCTTCATGATCTAAAATAAGTATTTCATTATCTTTATGATTCTTATATAATTCATCAATTATTTTAGAATAATTATCAGTAAGAACATAATCATCACTATCTATTGTTGTTATGTATTCACCTGTAGCCATGTCATACATTTTACTTTTAGTATATCCAACACCCATATTAGTATCATTCAACTTAAAATGTATAACACCAAAATATTGATTTGTATTAATTCAATCAATTATATTTTCCTTTGATTTATCTGTACTACAATCATCAGTAATAATTAGTTCTATATCTTTTCTTTTAGGAATTGAATTCAAACATCTTATAACTAATTCTTCCTGATTGTATACTGGTATAATTATACTTAATTTATAACTCAAATGAACATTTCTCCGGCATAACACTATTTAAATATTGTTTTAATCTTTTTTGTAACCCTTTAAAGTCATTACATACTTGATCATTAATACAAATGATACTTGTTTTATCCTTAAAATTAAAATTACAATTATCCCTTAAGTGTCTAAATTCAGCAACATTATACATATCAGGAACGTAATTGCATCTATTCATTAATTTTATTAAATCATTAAAAAGTGAATTAAGTAAATTTCCTTTATTCTTAAAACGACTCATTTTAAAATGATTTACTATATCATCATAATATTTATTTATGATTTCTTGTTCAAATGATTTGCTATGCACAGTAGGAAAATGCGGCTGTGTATATCAATGATCTAACTTAGGAAAAATTTTATTTTCAAACTTTAAATTATTATTTAACATGTTATAATACATGTCAATTGGAGGCAATGGTTTATTTTCAACAATATTGCCACCTACATTTGGAAGATTATTTTTTACAAAAAACTCTTTATCTAAATGTTTAATAAAAAGATAATCATCACAAAAATAAATAAAATGTTCAGATAATTCTTCTATATTACTCAAAAACATTTCTATAAGAGCACCATTATAAGTAGGTACTAATTCTTTTGGTATAATGTCATCTTGATAAATTATCCTTAATTTTGAATGATTAGTATTTAATCATAATGGAATTTGATCTTCATGACCTATCACTAAAAATATTTTATTAAATCATGGCACAAATTTCTCCATGCTTCTAAATCAATAATTAAATACATCTCAATCTCTGTATCTTATTTCTTCAAATGCTGCCGGCTCTGCACCAGTTTCAATAGCTCTCTGCTTATTACGTGTTTCAATTTCTCTTTTTGTGGGTTGCATTCAAGTTACAACCAAGTCTACATTGTCATACATAACTAAATTAACCTCTAAATCCTCTATTTCACATAATGCTTCCTTCCCTAGGATAATTGTAATGATATAATGCACTTTTATCAAAAACAATTATTTTCGGGTTTTTCTTTTCTAACTCTCTCATGATAGCTGTATCATGACTTTCGCTATTATTATGCCGTAAATCACCAAGAAAAGATCTCTTTATTAAACACCCTCTATAAGTTCATTTAGATATTCACTTTTCACCATTATTTTTCTCTTGAAGAGTCTTTATAATATCATAATAATTATACTTACTTATATTGTCTAATATATCTATAAATACATCAGTATAAATATAATCATCATCATCGACATACATTATGTATTCACCTGATGAATTATCTATGCATATATTTGTAGCTGGGCCTGGAACACCATGATTAACTGTTGAAAATATTTTAAGATTTTTTAATCTATCATAACTACTTATTACCCTTAATGTATCATCAGTACTTCCATCATCTGTTACAATAACTTCAACATCATCCCTATCAGGTATAGAGTCAAGACATCTAACAATTAATTCCTGCTGGTTATATGCGGGTATTAATATACTTACCTTTATCATCTACAGCTCCTTTATCATTGCTCTTGTTCTGTCACCAATCTTATGCTTATTAAACTGCTCATGATATCATGTAGAATCAGGATCATGTGCTGAATCTGAAGTATCATTAAGTGTCTTTCTTGCAAATAAAAATTTTCTAGATGGTCACTTCTTTTCAAGGGCCATTATTAAATACATATCTTCAAAAAAGTCACCATTAGAAGCTTCACCATCAGGATAATCTATTTCCTTAAACATCTCTTTAGAGATCGCGAAAAGCTTTAAAAGATAAGTCTTATATATTCCATATCTAGCTCCAGGATGATTCTCTATCGTCCTCAGGTATTCTCTTGCGTCATCTTTAGTACCAACTAATTTCGCATCATCATCAAGCATAATCATATAATCATAATCAGAATCTAAAAATAGTTTACGTAATTCTTTTCTGGCGCCTGTTATACCAAGTTTATCATATCTATGAATATGCAAATTATCATCATATAACATTAAACCTTTTCAGTTTTGAGCTACTATTATAATTGGCAAATCAAAAAGTTTATTGCAGTCTTCTATGACTTTCTTTGCTCTCTCGATTCTGATTTCTCTTTTATCATCATCTGGAAAATAGCTAATGATACCTATACATATCTTCATATAATAATATATAAAAAAAGGATTAAATTAATAATCCTTTACCATAACAGTTAATTGTGTTGAAGTAGCTGCATCACTATAAAATGTAATTTTATTCGCTGCAGTATCAGCTCTATAAATATGTGATCATGATTCTGTACAATCAACTACATTTTCTGCAGATGATATATAAACATCCAATACAGGGTGACTGTTTGCTGTAACACCTGATACTGTAACAGCTTTTGATCCAGCTTTAGTAAACACAGGTAATGTACATGTTGTATACTTTGTAGCAGCTGAAGCTGTAATAGTTGTATCTGTAACACTAGTTACATGACCTGTAGCATCTACTGTAATTTTAGGAACTGCTGTAGCACTACCATAAGTACCAGCAGTAACTCCTGAATTAGCATGTGATATTGTTCATGTACCTGTGCCTGTTACAGCTGTATCACTTCCGCCTGAAATTGGAGATGTTGTTTTAACTGTTATAGATGTTACTGTACCAGTGTTTGATGTTTTACTATTTCAAGTGTACTTCTCTCCAGTTGTTACAAGAGAAACATCTGTACCGCCACTGGCTGCTGTTTTACTTGAATATGTAGTATTAGGTGGAGTCGTAAATATATAAGTTGATCCACCAGCTGTAAGTTGATATTTTTTACTTGCTTCTAATGTTATAGCACTAGTGCCAGTACTTGTTGCTATTGATAATGAATGAGTATGATTACCAGCAGCAGCAGTTGAAGCCGTTGTACCAATTGCTAAATTAGACTTATTATTTCAAGTGTATTTTTCACCTGTAGTAACAAGTGATACTTCAGTACCTCCTGAAGCAGCGGTTTTAGAAGAGTAAGTAGTATCAGTAAATTTTGCATTTGCTGGAACCGCAGTTAAAACAGTAAGATTGTTAACCTTATCTGAATTAGTAGCAGTTCCATATATTTTACCTGTAACTCGTAAATCTCCAGTTACGAGACTGTCTTTTAATTGAGCCATAATATATTATACACTCCTTACTTCTCTATAAAATCTTTAGCAATAATATTACTTGATTCTTTCTTAAATTTACTTATTGTTAAATACTCAATTTCATCTATATTATTTTCTAAAAGCTCACCTTGTTTTGTAGCTGATATTAAATTCTTATTAGCTTCCTCCAACTTTACGCCGAGTATATATACAGTTGCTCCAGACTGATTTATTCTAAAACTAAGTGTTCCACCTGTACTTGTAGACGTAACAGTTATTGTACCAGTGTATCTCTTTCATTTAGTTGAAAGAGTAAATTTATCTGTAAAATCAGCTATTGATCTTGACATATCACAAGTAATTCCTTCAATATCTGATTTTGCGATAAAAGAAACTACAAATTGTTTACCACTAGTTGTTCATATATTACTAACATTCTTGTATGCTCTTTGATTTGTACTTGATGTAACTAACTTTATTGCCTGCCCCATATCTGTATCAACAGTAGAGCCAGTTAAATTTTCATAAGTCCACGGAGCAGAAAAATCATATAAATTTGATGTAAAAATTTCATTATACTCAAAAGAATGAATATTATATAGATCATCTATATTAGCTGAAGTATGATATAAATCTAAAATATCTTCAGCAGAAAGAGCTGTACAATACATTCTTATATCAGAATAATTTCCAGTAAACATTTCATCACTTCCTGGAAAATCAACCCCAGTTGCAAATCTCATGTCAGTAGCTATAGCAGCAGATCCTCATGATACTGTTGATTCCTTCACCATAGCGCCATCATAGTACATTTTTAAATTAGTACCATTTAGTACTGCAGCACAATGATGTCATTCACCAACTGTAAGTTGTTTTCCTGAATCTATTGTAGTATAAGAACCATTAACAGTAACTACTCTAAAATTATTAGCATAATCTGTTATTGTAAATCCTTTATGGCCTGCATTTTGATTATGTTGAACACCTATTGATCCACTTCAACCAGAAACTGAAGCAGTTGGTTTTATTCAAGCTGATAATGTACATTGAGAAAAATCAAATCAATTAAATGTTCCAGATCCAGTGTCAGTGTAAGATGAACCTGGATAATGAGTACTTATTTCATACCTATCAGAATCACTTTCAGTACTTAAGGTTCCTATTATCGTACCATCATTTCCATAACCAGATGAATCAGTTATTTTTGTAGTATCTATGCCTAAATCCTGTGGAGCAGGTGATCATTGTGTTGCTTTTGAGCCTTTTTCTATTTTAAAATTTTTAATAGTAATTGCTCCTTGACCACTTGCCAATGTTCTTGCTGAATCATCCATAAAACATAAATAAACTGTTTTACCATCAACTGTCATAGCTGTCTGAGTAGCATAAGTCATAGTAAAAGTTAAAGAACATATACCATTATGGTCTATTCTTAAAACACCCATTGAAGTATTATTTTGAGCATACAGTGGAAAATTATAATATGTTCCAGAAGATAAACCTGAAGCTTCACAACTAATTGTGTATTGAGCGTTTTGCTGTAATTGTGTATTAGTAAATAATCTAAAATAAGTATCTGCGTTTTCAGTTGCTGGAATTATAATTCCATAATCTCCATAATAATTAGTTCTTCCGGCACTAGAAGTTGCCCCTGGATTTTGTTGACCTGGAGTAACATATTTACTTAATAAATTCTCCCCAGCGCCACCGCTCCATCCGTCTAATTTATAATGAAGTACCAAGCCTTGCGAAATCTCTTTAACTTCTTTTGGAGATAAGCAGTGATCATATATTCTAAAATCATTTAATGAACCATAAAATGGATAAATATTTCCTGAATAATGAAAACATCCTAAACCTAATCCATTACCATCACTATATGTAGGTAAAGTTCCTGAAAATGTAGTATCAGTTACAATAGAACCATTTTTATAAACTTTTATAGACGTTCCACTTTTAGTAAATGCTAAATGAGTTCACTCACCACCAGTTACAGCAACTCCAAAACTTTGACTTCCAAATCTAATATTACACGTTGTAGCATTTGAACATTGTAAACCATAACCGTATCCACCAGCATCAGCTCTACCATTTGTAAAAGCGAATTGGGAAGTTGTACCTGTAAAATTAGTATTAATTCATACTGCTCAACTAAATTTATCAGTATAATTATAATCAGTTGTATTATTATAAATTACATTACCTACATTACCTGTAAACGTTGCACACTTACCTATCTTACCATTACCTCAAGAAGCAGGACTTCCTGACATTGTAGTATTGCTAATTCCTTTATTTTCAACTGATCCATTAAGAGGCAATCAAACTCTCAATGCCATATCTAACTACCTCCTAAACAAATATGAAATCTAAACTTTTTGTTGTTGAATTATATTCTAATCTTACCTTTTCATTAACAAGATAAGTTGTAGCATTTAATTGACCTGCTGTTGTTGTTGAATAGATTCCAGAGTCAAATGATTGTGTTCCTGTATTCGTACTTGATGAAGTTGTACCTGTAACATAATACTTTGTTGTAGTTGCTAATGTATTTGTTACCTTAGTATCTGTATTTGAATCTGCTGGCATAGTAAATATAACACTAGTACCACCAGCAGTTAATTGATACTTACTGCCGTGCGCCAATGTTATAGTACTTGTACCTGTCGATGTTGCTAATGAAGTTGTATGAGTATGATCACTTGTAGCAGCACCGATATTAGCAGGTGTTAAGTTAACATTTCCTGTTCTATATGATGTTTCAGCATTACCTTTAACTGCTACAGCAGCAGGAATTGTAACTGCTGATCCTGCAGTCAATATATGTCCATACTTATCTATTGTAATAGGATATACTGCAGATGTTGTTTTTGCAGGAGATGTTGAAGGAGCAGCATGTGAAATAGTAACTGATCCAGAAGTTCCTGAACCTGTAAGACCATTACTTCCTGTTACGCCTGTTATTGTACCTGTATTTTTAGTAAATCCTCAACCACTTACAGTTGATTCAGTAACTGCTGATGGAATTGTAACAGCACTACCATATGCACTGATATGTCCTTGAGCATCTATTTTAATAGGATAGACAGCCTGTGTATTCTGAGCAGTTACACTGTTGCTATGATTTAAAGTGACAGCACCAGAGGTACCACCACCGGAAAGTCCTGTACCAGCAGTAACTCCGGTGATAGTACCTGTATTTTTGGTGTAACCACTTGTATTATCTATAAATTTTACTACATCTCCTGAAGGGAGTGTCATTTGACTTTGATTATATGTTGCCATTTAAATCTCCTTAATGACTAGCTGTAACTGTTACAGATCCTTCTGGTTTGTAGGTTCCTGTGGAAGTGAATGAAGTTCCAGAGAATGTACCCTTTAATTCTGCTCCATCTCCAGTGAAAGTCTGTGCAGCAGCATATGTATTATCTGCGCCTGTATTGTAACCATTCCATAATCCAGTAACTTGTGATCTTTCAGGTAATGTAACGGAAGTAGGAGTATTCGCAGTAAACTCATCTTCACCTTGTGAGAAACTAGCAGCGGAACCAGCAGTATAGAAACCAGAATTTAATTTAGCAGCAGTGAAGCTGTCATTACCATGAGTTGCAGCAGTAAATGAATCTGAACCTTGAGTGAATTTAGCTGCCGAACCAACAGTATAGAATCCTGTACCTAGTGACGCTGCTGTAAATGAATCCGCATCATGTGTTGCAGCTGTATAAGAATCTGATCCTTGTACAAATGAACCAGCTGATCAAGATATAGTCAAATTACCGGTTGAACTATTAGGTGTAAATGTTAACACTGGAGCAGTAAAATTATCTGTTCCTTGTGTAAATGAACCTCCACTAAATGAACCTCTAGTAAATGAGCCACCACTAAATTTAGAAGTATCTATCTTCGTAGGAACATTAGCAGTAAAACTGTCTGTTCCTTGAGTGAATGATCCACCAGAGAATGATCCTCTTGTAAATGATCCTCCACTAAATTTAGAAGTATCTATAACTGTAGGAGTATTAGCAGTAAAAGTATCAGTTCCTTGTTTAAATGAAGCAGCTGTACCATTTGTTTTAGAACCTACACTAGTAATAGAATATACACTAGTTGTTTTAGGACTTATTGTAACTGCTGATTTTGCATTACTACCGGATGGAGTATAATTTGCAGTACCAGTACCTTTACTTATTGTAATATTACCTGTAGGAGTACCTGATACTGAAATTGATTTAGAAGTTCCACTGAATGAACCAGATAACGTTACATTTGCACTTAAATCTACTGCTCCAACTTTTCTGGATGTTGGTACATAATCATCCAATAAAGCATCTGTTTCTGATACAGTGTAATAAGGTCCTTCAGCACCTATATAACTCCATGATCCAGTACCACTGGTAATAACTCATCTAAAATATCCTATTGAGTTATCATGGGTACTGTCATTTAATACTTTTATAATAGCATTATTATGCAATGTTGTGGTATCATAATCCTGTAAATCAGCGTATGTTCCAACAACATCTACAACGTCTGACGAAGCACTTAATGCATCAATCTGAGATTGCAAATCTGCATCAGCGTTTGTTCTTAATGTTGCTTCACCTGAAACAGCAGTACTTACTTGTGAAGATGTTTGATATCCATTAGGATTAGTGCTATTATAAGGAGTAAATCCTAATGCGCTTGTTATAGTAGAAGAAGTTATATTATGAACATGATCCTCTCTAGCAAAGCTTGTACTAGTACCTACTACAGCTGTAGTACCAACTGCTGTAACTGTAGTACCTGCTGAAGCACCTTCAGGAATAGATGGTTTATTTTTAATATATGCATCCGATGTTGAATCCGTTTCATTTCAATCAGCTTTAACGTTAACTTCTGCACCAGCTGCTATTCCATCTAATTTATTCTTTAATACTGTTGTAAAATTATTATCTGTATGTACGTATGAAGAATCTGAAATAAAATCAGAATCATTTGTTAGATCAGATGTCTTATCAGGAATAGTTGGAAAATCACTGATCTTTGAGACAGTTATATTAGGAATATCAGCAGTTGTTAATGCTCTAAATGAAGGAGTACCATTAGCATTACTTGGAGCTGCTAATATAAAATTCTTTGTCTTCGATCCATAAGGATTCTTTGTATCACCATAGGCATCTGCTAATGATATTGTTGTACTTAGTGTTTCAGTTTGAGATGTATTTTGACTTGATTGAATAGGTCCTGTTGCAGCTACTTGTACGCTCTTTACAGTACCCATAGATGATACATCTGACATTGTTGCTATCTTATTATCTGTGGAATCGTATGCTGTGTTAGTAATTAAATCAGCAACTCCAGATGATAATATAGATGTACCATTGACCTTTACATCATTTACTGAATCTGTTCATGGAACATTAACTGCTAAATAACCAGACTTGTCAAGTGCAACTGGATAAACTCTACCTGAAACTTCTGTTGCAGCTGCTGAATCATTTGACAATTTTGTTTCAGATTGTAAATTTGCTTTTAATTTAACTTCTGAAGAAGTCCCGCCAGAAAATGTGTATGCTAAACCCTTTTCAGTATCAACTTTCGAATAAGCTTTTCTTACAGTTACACTTCAGTTATTATTACTTTCCAGTTTATAGACATAGACTTCGTCACCCTGTGAAGCAAATGTATGACTAGACATTGATCTATAGTATTGGAACTCAACGTTAGTTGGATTATCAGCATTATTTACGTATGCCATAAATGCCATACGAGTCTGAGATCCTGAGGCTGGATTTAAATTAGAGCTGGCACGACAGTACACAATAGCATTATGTCTATAAGCATCAATAAAGTCACTTCATGTACTAATGCCATATCTTAATATTACCATTTCATGAAGATCAAGGGCTTCACCATACTCTGTAATATGACCTTGGGCATCTATCTTAATAGGATATAATCCTGAAGTTGTTTGAGCTGTTATTGAATTACTATGACCTAAACTGATCGATCCAGTTGTACCACCACCAGTGAGACCAGAACCTGCTGTAACTTCAGTAATTGTACCGAAACCAGTATCGTTTGTAAGATCACTAACTTTTGTAGGAACTGTTACATTAACAGTCTTATTAGTTATAGGTAACTCAACACCATTCTTTTGAATGTGATTAATTGTATTTGGTTCACCACCAGTTGATATAATATCATCAACTATTGTTTCAAGATTTGTTAATTTTGTATCTACAGCATTAACATCCGACTCTGTAGCAAATGGATCAGAAGGAGTTGCTCCATTACCATCATTTGTTAAATCAGAGGTTTTTGTAGGAACTGTTATATCTACATTCTTATTAGATATTGCAAGTGCTGTACCATTCTTTGAAATAGATTCAATTACGTTTACTTGGGCACCACTATCAATTCCTGCTAATTTATCCTTTTCAATTGTTGTATAACTGTTTTGAGATAATCCCATACCAGTTACTTTATCAACTTTATCATCCAAAGCATCCTGTAAATCAATTTGACTAGAAATATTTCCTTGGATATTACCTCATTCTGCAGATGTTTGGGTATTGGCAATTGTTATACTACCAGTACTTGTATCTTTTGTAATAGATATACCTGAACCTTGTATTAAATCTTCAGGTTGTACTGATGTTGCACCTAAAGCTGCACCAGATCTAATTTGAGACAGATCTGAAATAGCATCCTGTTTTCCTAATAAGGCTATATTCAAATCATTTTGGTTTGCAAGAGTGCCCTTGATATCTCCCCATGAAACACTTGAAATATAACCATCTGAATTCTTAAAACTTATAACATCATTAGCTATCTCTATATTTGTACCAGCTGTAAGAACATTTTGTTTTGAATTAAGATCAGTTTTAGTTGCTGTAACAGTATCATCTATACTAAATTCAGTTCCTGTTAATGATAAACCATTTCCAGCTGTGTAAGTAGTATCTGTAGCTGATATTGTATCATTAACTATTGATATATTCTCTCCAGCTGTGAGGTTATTTTGCTTTGCATTTAAAGCATTCTGTAAATCTATCTGATCACTTAATGTACCAGAAACATTACCTCATTCTGCAGATCTATTAGTATTTGAAATAACAACTGAACCTTCAGATGTTTCTTCAATATTTATTCCAATTCCAGCAGTTAAAAGATCTTGCTTTTTAGCTAATTCATTATCTAACTCTGTTTGAGATGGTATAACACTTTGATCTACTGATACAGTACCATTGATAATATTAATGCCAGTTCCAGCTGCATAGTCTTCAAATGAAACTGTATCATTAGTAATATTAATCCTGTTTCCAGCTATTAAATTATTCTGCTTAGCAGATAAAGCTAAATCAGTTTCTGACTTTGTATAATAATTATCCTTGAGAGCTAATGTATCATAACCTGTTAATTCATTAACATTCTTAGGAATCTTATAATTAATAACCCCATCACCTGATTGGTTCAGTGTAATGATACCAACAGTTTCGCCTGAATTAGCATCTGGTTGAATTATAGGATTACCATTAGAATCAGTACCAACCACAACTTCATCAGCATTTACTTTAAATATTACTTTAGCATCTGAAAGTATAGCATCATCAGGAATCTGACCTAAATCGCTATAATGTAAAGTTATATCCTGATTTAATGGTTTATTATTAATCTTTCTTAACTGAGGAACAAACTTATCGTCAACTTGAGATGAAGTATAATATGGACCTTGTTCACCAATAAATTCCCAGTGACCAATTCTATTTCCCTCTGAATCATATTCTGGATTACCTTCAGAATCTAAATCTAATACTCATCTATAATAAACTACAGCATTTTCTCTAGTTTCATCTTGAATAACTTTAATTATATCATTCTCTTTTACATGAGATGTGTCATATCTTTGAAGTTCTGCATATGAACCTAAAATGTCTATGACATCTGATGAACTTGATAATGCATCAATCTGCTCTTGTAAATTTATATCTGCTGATTCTCTATTACCAACTTCAGTATTTATTGCTTGACGGATATCAGCATGAGCTCCTTGGTCTTGATTATGTGCCTGTAAACTATCAGTTGGACCTGTAACAGTGACATATTTAGCATCATTAATAAATGATGATACACCAATACTGCCAAAATTAATCAATTCAGAGGCACTCATGTCACCTTGAATAGTATGTCCATCAATAGTTGGCTTATTATCTAATTTATTATAATCTCCACCAGGAGTAGAAATGACAGTATTCCCTTCACTATCATCTTCAATAGTTATATAATCACCTGCTGTAAGAACATGTTGTTTTGTTGCAAATTCATTTTGAAGATCTTGTTGATCATCTATATTTCCTCTAATATTTCCTCATACAGCAGAGAAATTTGTATTAGAAATTACGACATTTCCTTCAGAATCTGTCTCAACATTAATTCCATCACCAGGTGTAACATTCTCACTTACTAAAAAACCCTCATCATTTATCAATTCTGAGGTTTTAATATCTAAATCATTTGTTGATAAATCTCCTACAATTTCTTTTCCATTAAGAGTAGGCTTATTTTCTAATTTGTTATAATCTGAAGTAGCTGAAGCGGAGATAACATCCCCTTCAATCAAGATGTTATCCCCAGCAATCAGTTTATTTTGCTTTGTATCAACTTCGACAGATATATCGTTAACTGTAGTATTTAATTCAGCAATGTTTTCACGGGCAAATGAATCTTCATAATACCTTATTTCTCCGTTGCTTAATCGTGTTTTATTTACTGTTTTTATAGTATCTGCCATATTATATTACCTATTAACCTTTCACGTTAATTGTTAATGCTGTTGTAAGCTTCTCCGTAGAATAGAATCTTATGCCTCTAGTTTGTGTAACAGCTCTGTATATCTTACTCCATGCTTCATTTACAGCATCAATTTCACTCGCATTTGCTACAGATGACATATCAACACCTAAAACTGGCTGGCTATTAGTTGTTATATGTGCAAGAACTCCACTTGCATTTGTAGAATAAGTGTAGTAATAACCGATCTGACCAGCAGATCCAGACGCAGCTGTTCATGTAGCATTTGCTGGTATTGTTATTTGCACTGTTTTAATTCCTACATTATTATCACTTATTACGGCTAAGCCTCTGTCTGTTGCTATACCAGGTATAGTAATAGATCTATTTGCACCTGCTGTAGCATGACCATATGTATTAAATGTTACATTAGGAACATTAAATGAAGAACCAGGAGCTAATGTAGCATCAGCTGATGGACCAAATCCTTGCGCACTCGAAAGAGATGTAGCATGTGTAATTGAGTATTTAGGAGTTATTGCAGTATGACCAGAAGCTTGCCCAACAATTATAGGAGTTGTACCTACAACAGACACCTCTGTAACTTTACCAACATCCAAATTACCACTACCTAAAATACTTGAACTATTTATTGTCTTAATATTCGTACCAGCAACAAGAGTGGCTTGTTTTCCATTGATCGCTGTATTAAGAGTTGAAATATCAGTTGCAGTTGCTAGCTTATTAGTAGAAGAAGGTGCTGCAGAACCTGTTGGAAGCATTGCAGATGTAACACCTGAATTAATAGTACTTCACTGCGCAGCTGTAAATGAACTATTATTCAATGCATATTCAAATACCCAAGCTGAACTATTATATTTATATCTCTTATACTTAGTATTACCAGCGGAATCTGTGCACTGAACAAAAGCATAATCATTAGCATCTTTTGTTGTAATGCTACTTAAAGCTGTCTGTGCAGCAGCTTCTGTATCAGCAGTTGCTGTAACTGTTCCTCTAAATGTTGCTGTTGAAGTTGAAATAGAATCATTAACAAATTGTTTATCTGCTAACTGATTTGTTGTACTTGCAGCAGATGGAATTTTACCTTCAATAGCTGAAATCTTAGCATTAGCTCCATCAGTTCCTGTAATTAATGCACGAATATCACTGTGTGCAGTTGAACTTGAGTTATGCGTACTAATTGCAGATGATACTTGAGTTGCGCTCTGGAAATTAGCACCATTTGTTAACTGGTTAGTATTATTAGGAACCTTAATATTTAATGTTGTATTTCCACTTTGGTTAGCTGTAAATGTATTGCCAGTTGAAATAGCTTCTGGAGCACCTAATGAAACACCAATTGTTAATGTACCATTATTAATTGCTGGTTTACCAGTTAAATCAGAATAAGCTCCTGTAGCTGCAACTGTTGAAAGAGTTGGCTTATCAGATAAGTCTGTATAAGAGCCTGAATGAGCAACTGTAGATAAACCTTCAACTAATGAATAAGATAATAAATTAGTAGAAGTAATCTTATTTTGTTTACCATTCCAAGTTGTCTTTTCAGAAGCAGAGACAAACTTATGAGTTGTTGAAGTATCGTCAACATGATCAGCACTTATCTTATTAGAAGCTGAAATTGCATTCTGCTTAGCATTTCATGTATTCTTTTCAGCAGTTGTTACAAATTTATGTGTTGAATTTGTATCGACAACACTATCAGCACTAATTGTAGTACCATCGCTTATCTTATCTTGTTTAGCATTAAATAAAGCTGCAAGAGCTTCATTATCCATTGGCTCTTTGCCAGTTTCACTATCAATATCTACCCATGTAGGATTAGCAGTATTTGTACTAATATACATTACTGCACTATGCGAATCTTCTCCACCATCTGAACCAGATGAAATACGAATACCTCTACCGGCCATATATGTTGTATCTTTAGCACTAATTATATTCTTACCATTTTCTTGATCAATAAATACATTCTCACCAGCTACAACATAATTAGGAAAATCAAATGTATTAATATATCTATGAGAACCTAAATAATTAGCAGAAATTGATTCATCTGCTTTTGATAAAGAATTTTTAACTCCTAATGATAAATCATTTAAAGGAATTCCACTTGATGGCTTATCATATTTAGCATTCCAGCTACTTTTTTCTGCAGAATTTGTATGAACTGTTGTATTTCCTGTATGGGCATTAAATGTGCTTTCATTTACAAGACCACTAATTAATGAACCAATTGGTACAGATGTTTGAGTACCATTTTCAAGAGTAATAATAATTGATTGAGTTGCTGAATCATATGCAACATTCATAACTAATGACTCAACAGGTAAATCAATAACAACAGGATCACCTAAAACTGTTCCAGCATCATTTAATAATTTAATTGTATATGTATGAGTTGATGTATCTGATTCTAATTTAAGAGATCTACCAGTAGCAACTTTTAATGAGTATGGTTCTAAAGCAGTAACTAACTCATTATTATCGATGAAGTTATCACTAACTTTTTTATCTAAAGTAGCTATCTTAGAATCAACACTTGATACAGTGTCAAACTTATCAGCGTTACCCTCAGAATCTAAATCACCATTTCCATCATTCTCTATCTGGCTAGTCTTTTCAGGAACTGCTTTATGGAATCTACCTAATTCACTGACTTCAGCTGTTTTATCATATAAATATAAAAGACCATCTTCTTCACAGATACAAAAATATCTATCAGGCATAACATTATCATCAATAGAAGCCATTTCAGCTCTAGACAATAATATTCTACCATCAATTGGAAGTGGAGAACTTATATTAAATCCTTGTATTAAATTAATCATAACTAGTTGGACTCCTTAACCTCTTTAAATCTATATGTAATTGTGTATCCATTAGATGGAGTTGTTGTTCTTGCATACTCAGGATCTTGATCTGGGAACGTCTCTACAGTTGGTAAGCAAACATCCCAAATATTTACAATATTACCGTAGGCATTTTCAGCTTTAACTACACCTTTAAGATAAACAAAATTAAGTTTAAGGCCTTCCTGAAGTACTTCACTAACTTCTATACCAGCATTAGAAGGAACTGCTAATACATAAAATTGATTTGAAGCTTTAAAATTTAAAGATAAACCTTCACCAAGCAATCTTGAAAGACCAATTCCAGAATCAATTCCTAAATATTCCTCTATAGAAATTAAATTGTTAGTAATAAATTCACCAGACCACTCTGGAATTTCATTAATTACACCAAATCTAATTCCTTCAGTAGGTTCAATAGCTGATAATATAGACCTTATAATATCATACAAAGAAGTACCCTTTTCAAAAATATCTCCAGCTTTAACACCACCTACATTATAAAGAGATATTAAATCTTCTTTTAAATATAAGTCTGGTTTATTTCTAATATAAGAATAACTTGCTTCGTCATCTTCATCTCAATCAGGTTGAGAAGCAGATGTATCTATAATGTTTCCTAATTTTATTTTTTCACCTTTACCAGCATTATCAACATACACATACATATTTGTGTCAATCTCAGCTGGTTCTATTTCAGTAAAATCGTCTAATTTACGTGGTACAGTTGCATTCCTAAGAATAGCCATTCTGTCTTCACAACCAGTGAAACCCGCGTTAAAATTTATGTCTCTTCTTACTGGCATTAAATGTCTCCTATTCACTCCAAATTGAATCTAAAACTAAACACTTATCATCATCTTCAAGAACACTAAACTTAATAGCTTTAAGTCCACCGGTAACAACCTTCTGGCTTACAGCCCCATCAGTATTATCACCAAACTCTTGATACAACTTCATAATACCAGGAGTTGTTTCAGTTGCTTGTGGTAAACTTATAATAGAATTTGAAGGATTAATAAGGTTAGTACTATTATTTATTCTAACTGAATTTGATCATTCAGTCGGTTTACTTATTTTTCCATTATACTCGCCTAATACACCAACATATAATCTACCAGGACCACCTAGTACATCAACTGGTATAATGCAAGTCTTATTATCAATTAGACTACCTATAATATGATTATACTCGTCTTTAAAAAATGCTATTTTTGAAAATTTATCTCATGAAGAATCAAATTCAAATTTACACTTATATAATTCTTCACTTCCAGCAACTACAATTGAATTCTCTTTAGCTTTAACATTTTGTCTTGATACTTCAACTTGAACTGGACATAACTCCAATTCATCATCAACAAAATAAGCTTTATCTAAAGTATCAACTGCAAATAAATTAAATATATCAGATACAATTATACTTCCATTAAGTAATTCAACTTTCATTTGAGATTGAATAGGACCTTTCTCAAATAAATAAGTCTCTTTTTCACTTAAAGTAAAATATAATAATGAATCATCAAATGATGAAACATAAGTATCATCAAGAACCTTCTTTAAAACTATGTTGTCATTCTGAACATAAACTATTACTAGCTTTTTAATACAGCTATATTCAAATGGTAAATTAAATGTCTGAGACTTAGTTCCACCTATAATTAATAAATTATCATCATTGCCATCACAAAATAGACATTCATCAGGAGTCACTCCACCAGATAATAATTGTTTTAATCTTTCAAAATTATCTGACATTAAATTCTCCTTCCTTACTTATTAGTATCAGCAGTTATTTGTTTTTTAAGAGGTAAATCGATTACTTGATTAACCAAATCAGTGACAAAGGAATCTCCTCCTAATTCATGATATGATTCATACTGACTACTAATTGTTTCTTTTTCGTTTATTGTCGCAAAGCCTCTTCCTATAAAATCCTCACACGATCTCAATAAAGAATTTCTCTGCATAGTCAACAGTGCTCTACGTGTCATAGCATCATTATCTTGAACTACATCTATCTTATCAGATAACTTATCAACCTTTTCATTTAAATCTTTAGATAAATTATCAATCTTTGTATTCATATCTGTGAATGGTTTAGAGATATCTGTCTTAATATCTTTAACTAACTTTTTAAAGTTTCATAATAAAGTTATAACACCGATTGCACCTACAATATAACCTCAGGATTGATTTAAGAACTCCATATGCTTCTCCTTAACTAATATCTACCTGAACATCCTCATTTGGTACTATAACTTCACCTAATTCGGAATCATCTTTTACATCATCTATAATTTGAGCTTTATCATTTACTTCCTGCAATGCACTTTCTAATTGACCAATATTAATATACAAACTACTAATAATATCATCAATTATAGATGTAACGTTATCATCACCATTCTGCTGTAATGTAACTAATACCGAGCTATATAAATCTACAGAATCTCAAGCATTTTTGATTAATGTAGTAATTAAGTTAGATGATGATAAATCTTGAGGAATCTGCTCAACAACTTCATCTTCTTCGAGAATTAATTTTCTCATTAGCTCCTCCTTAATAAAGCATTTAACTCAGCATTTATTGCATCATACTCTGCTTTACGACTGTTAAATTCATTTTCTGCTGCTGTAATTGCTTTTGCATCTTCTTCATCAGTACCTTCAAGATCAAGTTCAACCATTAATATTTGCTTTTTAATATCAGCTAATCTATCTTGAAGATTTTGTAATTTTTGTCTATTATCTCTAGATTGAGGAGAACCATTTGCTCTTCTATCATTTAATGTTTCTTCAGATCTTTCAACATCTCTCTTTGCGTATCTGATTTTCTCTTTTAAATTCTTATATCTCTCAAATGGAGCCTCTAAAGCTTTTTCTGAATCTGCATATCTTGCACGAGCCTTTATATCTTGAATCTTTGCTTTATATTGATCAGCTTCTTTTTCATAAGACTTAGCTCTATTTTCATAATACTCAGCATTACCTTCATCGCCATTATTTCTATAATAATCAGCGTTTCTTCTTGCATCAGCAGCATAATCTAAGTTTCTTTTTATATAGCGTTCTAATCTTTTAATAGAACCTAATGAACCAGAATCGCCTCTTATTTCACCTGACCAGCGATCTGTTAAATTATATGTTGGCAAACTTTTTCCAGAGTAATTTGGTGATTCATAATTTTGTGATCTTGTAGCTAACAAATTACGATCTTTTTGTCCTTCAGGTTTAGCTTCATTTGTAACATATACTTTATCAGCTAATTTAAAGAGCTCTTTAGGAGGAATATACATTGTATCTCTTACAATCTTTCCATTCCTATTTCTAAAAGCTTTATCATTATCTAACCAATCAATTCTGTGATGATCAGAAGGTTTACCATTAGATCTAAAATCTATCAATTTACCATTAACTAATAATCTTACTTGTGTAGGATCTTCTTTATAAAGTTTAAAACCTTCTTCTGGACTTACTGCATCATAAGTAGCATTTTCTAAATCTGCAGCTGATCCAGCTCCTTTATAATTCCAAGCTTTGTAACCTTTAGCTAAATCTTGAGGAATCTTTTCATCAAGTACTTCTTCAGTAAGCATTCCAGAATTATCAAGGATGTCATCCATATGATAAATAGCTTCTTCACAAATTGACTCTAATGCATCAATTGCAGCCTCTTTTGTATTATAAGGATAATCCATATTTGCATATTCACAATGTTTTAAATAAGAATGAAGCTCATTATGAACATCTCTTACACATTGATCTCTTAATTCAAAAAGAATATCATCAATATCCTTAGCTTCAGTTAAAATATCAGAAGGTTCTTCAAGAATTAACTTTTCAGTTAAGCCTTTAATTTTAAGCTTCTTATCTTCTGCATCATGAATTTCTATAGGCTTAGCCTCGAATTCATTAATTTCTTCAACATCTTTAACCTTATCTTCTAATTCTTTGTTGACTTCTTTTTCATGTTCTTCAGCTGATTTCTCAATTTCTTTAGCCTCTTTTTCTTCATCATTACCTAAAGAAATGTCATCATTTATAACTAATTCTTCTGAAAGATTAATCTTCATATTAAATTCCTCACATTTATTATACTAAATTTAGCATTACAAAAACATAATTACTATTTTATATCTCAAAATATTATATACTAAAAATAAAAGGTACCGAAGTACCTTTAAATTAACTTATTCACTAAGCTGTCTGAACTTGTTTTATCTGGTAACTTTTTTTGAGGAAGTTCCTCATCAGGATCACCCCATGGCCAAGTAACTGTATCTTCAAGAATGAGATCATCTTCCCAATCTTCATCATCTGCATCAGGTGGAAGAATTCTAGCCTCATCTTCTTCAGGATCTCTAGGTTCATAAACATATCCACTATCATATGAATCATGACCAAAAGGTTTATAAAGTTCAGGATTGATCCAGTCTTCATCTAAAAATGAAACATAATAATGATTACTTAAATCCTTTTTAATTTTTTCTCTATCAGCTTTAGAAACATTCTTAGCATCAAATAATTCTACTGTACCATCATCATATAAAGTTCCAATAGCTTTATCATCTTTAAGTGAATCTACAACATCTCCACCATCAACATAGAATCTTACATCTTCATTAAGACTTTCATCAATCAAATCTCTATGAATATCGTTTGCCACATCAATAATAGCTTTAGCTGCTTCTTTTTCACCTGGATGTAATGATTTTCTCTTATTTAACTGATCAACAGCATCTGATAATCTATACAATTCATTATGAATCCATCCTGCACCCTGACGAGCAATGTGTCTGCCTTTATCAGTAACAGCACTTTCATCTAAATCATCGTAAACACCTTCATCAGTTACAATAAATTCAATTCCTTCATCATCCTTATAAAGATGTTTATTTTTATCTAAATCTTTAATAAATTCAAGATTGTCATGAACTTTACCAGTTTTCTCATCATATGCATCTAATAAATCTGCCATGTCATATGTACCTTCCATATGAATTTCAACAGATTCATTTAATGATTCTTTAAGTACTTTATCATCTTTATCATAAATAAATGTTCTATTGTCAGTAACAATTTTACATAACTTATTTTCAGGATCAATAAACATTTTACCTAAATTTTTATATTTATTAAAATAATATTCACCCTCATCTTCATGTCCAGGATAATTACCTGATCAAATCCATTTAGTACCAGAACCTAAATCTTTAGCTTGATCATATGTTGTTACTTCAATAAAATCTTCTTTTAATGATTCTTCCTGCTCTCTACTAGCAATGATCTCATCATCATCTAATGCTGAATTATATCCAGTCTTATATTCTTTTTCGAACTGAACACCTTTACCATTTGCTAACTTCTCACATGATCTAATAATAACATCCCAATCATGTTTAAAATCAGATGGACTAGTTGTTGATAGCTGATCCTCTAAATCTCATAAATAATCTAATACATCTGGATTATCCAATGTAACATCATCTTTTGTAATAGGAGCATCCCCATGAGGATACCTATCATTTATATAATCTTCTTTTGTTGCATCATCAAGCAATTCCATCTCTTTAAAGAATGACTTAATAACTCTAAACAACTCTGGATACTGTGTTTCAATTGCAATAGGATCATCATCGTATGATGTAAATGGCATCTGAGTAAAGTATTCATATCCATACTCATCAGCAAGATCAACAACTTCTGCTAATTCATTAGATAATTTATTAGGATTCTTTGCTTTCGCTTCTGTTAACTCTTCAACAACATCTAAATTATTAACAGCGTGATTTAAAACATTTCCAAGTAATGTCCAATCAAAAGGAATTAAATCAGCAATGTCATAAATTTCAATATCTTCATCATCTTGATCAGGATAAAGATTATGCATCGTACTTAAAATATCTAACTGATCAAGCTGATCGATAAATTTATCTTGATCTTCATCAAAACCTAATAATGGAATTGCTTTTCTACCTTCCTCTTTCCAGTAAAGGTCTCCATTATCATCTTCATAAATTTCACAAGTTTCTCTAGCATCACTTAAAAGGACACCAGGATCAACTACATTAAAATTTTCATCTAAAACAAAGCCACCAAGGAACTGATTTGAAATCATAGGAACAATGTTATATTCAAAATCTTCCATTGCTTCATTATAGAAGATATCAACATTATCTCCTATAATCTTATCCAATTCATCATCAGCTAATTGATCAACCATTTCTTTGTCATACCAATTGGTAAGTTCAAGTCTCTTCTGATCTGCTGGCATCTGAAGTAAATCATCCAATTCACCGTTTGAACTTCAAATAACTTTAATCATTATCTAACCTCTCTAAATAACTTCACTGGTACTTGCATCTACAACAGTGAATCCTTGATCATTTAAATAATCAACTAATTTTCTATTTCTATATGGATTACGTACATAGAATGTGCAATTTTTATTTACACCATCAAATGGCGTTTGTCCAATATTTTCAATAATACCATTTACTATAACTGAATCTAAACCTGAGCAGAATGCAAACATATTTTTATTAATTGATGTTATGCCTGTTCCAAGAGATACAGTTTTTAATATTTCACATAAACCAAATAATGCAGTTCCAATTTGTGTAACACTATCAGGAATAACAGCTGTTTTTATTGAAGAAGAAGCAAATGCACCAGAACCAATAGACTTAACACTATTAGGAATCTTAACTTCATCTAAATTTCTTAAATCAACAAATGCTTTTCTTCCTATTGCTTCAACACCTTCTGGAACATTGAATACTGTACTATTATCATCAGCTTGCTTTAACTTAAGTAAAACATTATCTAAAATAACAATATTGGAGACTGGAGGCATGTTAGGAAGTGTAGGTGCATTAGGAATACACGGAACAGTTCTATCAGGTGCATTCCAAATATCACATTCATCAAGTGGATTGGACTTTAATGGACATACACACCATTTATTGTTTCCTTCTGGTGCTTCCTTATCAATATATACATAATAATTAGTATATCTGCTTTGTTTATAGCTATCAAAATATTCTTGGCCTCTACCTTCATGACCTGGATAATTTCCTGCTATACATCATCTAGTTCCTTTACCATATAATGCCATAGCTGGATAAGTCTTACAAAGAACTACTGTTCATCTTCCATCATCGTAGATCTTTTCCGCACCTTCAACTACAACTTCTTTTCTCTTTTGATTATTGGATTTATAGTTATTCATATATGTAGATAACTCTTCAGGTGTACCATTATTAATCCAATAATCTAAGTTGTTATATGGAGCTGGATACTTAGATCTTGTTTCAAAGAACTTTGCAGCTAATTCTTCACCTGCTCAGTTCCTTAAATCTTTTCTGTTATACTCTAAAAGTCTTTCCATGAGATCTCCTAATATATTCTATAAGCAAATAAATTATTGCCTAAATCTACTTCTTCTCCATCATATTGAGCAATGAAATGAGCAACTCCATCTTCTTTAATTGCTTCTTCAGCAACTTTATCTACATCGATATAATCCTTTGCCCAAATTGCTAATGAATCACCATATAAATCTTTTATATAATTAACTTTATCATCTAAAGTATTTAATCCTCTAAGATAAGTTAACATATCTGGATTATCTTCATCATCTTCAAAGTACTCGATTTCCTGTTCAATGATATCATCAATTGCATCTTCATCAATTGCATTATCTATAATCCAATCTTTAAAATGAGGAGTAAAAGCATCAAGGCCCATGTCATCTACTAACATCTTAATTTCATCTACAGCTTTTTTATAAGCTTCATCCTCATCACACACAATGTAAGATGTGTCCTGAGTTTCGTAGATGTCATCTCCGACATAATCTAAATCTTCTAATGGAATATCTAAATAATTTGCTAAAGCCTTTCCTGCGGCATCTGAATCATCAATAGCTTCATCAAGATCATGAATATCATCAGCATCTACAAAATCAACCTTTTCAATGCTATCTAAAATATCTCTTCTTCTTCTGAAGTTAAATTTTCCATCTCCAACTTCTTGAATATCTTTAGGATAATTCTCAGGATCATAATATTTAGAATCATCAGATGGTTCACCATACTCATCAATATCACCAGCCATGGCAGCATCTAACTGTCTAGCCCATCTAACAGCATCATCATAATTATCTGTTGTGAACTGAATCCAATTAATTCCATACTCAACTTGACGATCACCAGTATCTCTATCAAAAATTAAATCATATCCTTTATGAGATTCATTTAAACTTTCGAACATCTTTTTATGTAACTTAAGAATCTCTTCATCACTCATACTAGCACGGAGTACTGCTAATAACTCATCTTTTGTTAAATCATTATTATCTTCAGGAAGACCTGCCATATCAGCTAATGAATCATAGCTTAAACTGTTAACCTTCGCTCTTTGATCAATTCTTTTCTGTCTTGCTCTTTCAGCTTTTGCTTTTTCTTTTCTTTCAGCAGCCTTCTGAGCTTTAACTTGCTCTTTTTCAGCATCTAACTTCTCCTTATCAGCAAGTTTCTTTGCTCTAATTTCTTCAGGAGTCATATAACCAGGCATTCCATCAAATGCTGTACCTTCATCTAATGATTCGTGGTATCCATTAGCGAACATCGCTTTACGTTGATCATCTGCATCCTTTTTGGTCTTAAACTTTCCGTGTGTTCCTTCTTTACCCTTATTAACTCATTTATCACCTTGTTTAATAGTGTCTTCAGTTAATTTTTCATAACCATTAGCATCAACCATTCTAGCAAATGATTTTAAATCAGACATTTTACGATGATCAATTATTTCACCATTATCTATAATAGCAAACTGAATTTCACCATCTTCAGTAGGTTCTTCCATCTTAAGGATGATACCATTTTTATTTCTATACTTTGTACCTGGTTTATCATCTATTACAAAATCTTCATCTAAATCATCAGTAGACATTGCTTCTTTACGTTTATTAATATAATCAATAGCAATATCTTTTTTAGCAATTAAATTATCCTTAACAAATGGATATTCTGATCTACTTGCATGTTTTAAAGCTCTATCATAAATTTCTTCAGCTGAAGCATCTTTTAATTTATCGCAATATTTATTTAATGCACTTTTTGCTGCAGATACTAATCCAACTTTTGTAGCTTCAACTAACTTAACTTCGTACTTATCTTCAGGATATTCTTTCTTAACATCATCTATTGAATCCCAGTTGCCACACTGAGCTGTAAATGATTTATTAGTACGTTTATCCTTTATTCTATATTTAGGAACTGTTCTAAAATATCTATCCCTATCATATTTATTATTCCACTTTGAACCAAGATAAAGATCACCAGACTCTTCTAACTTTTCATCTATATCGTCATCATCAATAGCTAATGTATAATCAAGATACAATGATTTACAAACAGAAAGGAAGTCTTCCATTTCCATCTGACTGCACCAAGCAGATCCTGTATTTACGATTTCATAAATCTTACTTGTGTATCCAAGAATACCTTCATATTCAAGGAATTCATCTAACGCGTCATAACCTTCTTGAGCAACATCATAAATTTCATCAGTATAGCCAATTATACCTTCCCACTCAAGGAATACTGCTAATGTATCACGAGGATCAGGGAAACTGATTTCCATACCATTTTCATTTTCAAAAACTTCTTCCTTAAGATCTTTTTTACAATTCTCATCTAAAACATAATCATATTCATTAAGTGTTGAAACGAAATAACTAATAGGATCAGTAATAGTAACTGATTCACCTCCATCAAGAGTCTCATCATATGTTACTAAATCATCTTCAATACTTGTTATTACAATTCTAGAACCTGTATCTGGCTCAACAAATTCTGCACCAACAAATAAATCATCTGAAACTAATTGCTCATTAATTTCTTCACAATCTTCATTTAGATTATTTAAATATAAGAATTGCTCATTCATATCATTTAAACTCATCTCTTTATTCTCCAACTCAACCTTTAAATCTCTTAAATTCTGCAAATAACCTCTGTTTCTAAATTCTTTAAAACAAATGTTACCATCGCCAAATTCCCCATCTTTTAAAATAGACTGCTGCCTCTGCAAATAAATATCATCAATTAATTTATCAACATCACTTACAGAAGGATCAGAATTAATTAACTCATTATATCTATCTTCAAATGGTTGAATTAATTCTTGTACATGTTCAGGATCAATATCAGGAACATCCACTTGCTCAGGTTCTTTTAACCAACCATCTTTAAGTGAATATACTCCATTAGAATTTGCATGAACTTCGTCTGGTTCTACATAAATCTCAGCTTCAACACCATTTAAAGTAGGATCATATTTATTATTAAATAAAGATTTATATGCTAAATAAACCTTCATTGCTAAATCTTTTTGATCAGGATAAACTGAAGTATCAGCTATAATATGAATATCAACATCTGAATCAGGAGAGTAATTGTAATTTGCATTACTTCCAATAATTGCGATATCCTTAACATTCAATTCTACATCATTTTCTTTAAGGTTATCATCAAACTTCTGTACAATCTCTTCAATCTTTTTTCTAACTTCAGGTTTTAATTCATTGTTTTCATCCCAAAGTTTAGGATTAAGAGTATCATGTTTTTCAATTGCTTCATCTACATCAGCTTTATTTTGTTCTTTATACTTTTTAATAACATCTTGAGCCTTCTTAATATGTCTAGGATCAGTGTCATGTTTAAGTATCAACCTAGCAGCTTCTAAATCTCTTTTAGTGATTAAATCTTCATTCATCCTGTTATCCTCAATTGGTTTACTAAATCTTATCAAATAATTAATTCCATCTGGAGAATTATTCTGATAATCTAGATTCTTTTCATTAACATCTAGATAATAATGTTTTAAAATGCTAGAAGCAACTTCAACATCAGATTTATCTACTACTCTATAAACTCCTTCTGACAATGTAAAATTTTCAGAGAAGTCTTTTAAATCATTAAACAATTCTTTATATGTCATAGTGCTCCTATCTATTTATATTATATATAATTTTGGCATTAAATAAACTTATGAGATTTAAATTTGAAGATTTCATGTAAACTGCACTTATATATCTATTATATTATTATAATTATAATATCTATATTATAATATATTATTCTGTAAACAAAGTTTACACGCTAGTAAACAGAGTTTACATAAAAAGACTGAGTTTAAATTAACCCAGTCTAATTAAGTCTCTTAAATAAGTACTTATTTTTGATTTCAGAATTCATAAATCTACCTTTTGATTCTGCTATTTTAAATTCATTCCAAACATGTTCTGGAACATCATTATAAGCATACATTAATCCAGATTTATATTCTACAATTAACTTTCTATCTTGATAACCTATCCTATCTATATTTGAACTGTCTACCTTTTGTAAATTCATATCTGTCTTCCTATTCTATAATTTCGCCCGTTTCCTCATTAATTTCATAAACTGGTTCTAATTCAATTCCCATCAATTTATTTTTAACCATTTGGGTTAATTCTTCCAACGCATTTGTATTATTTTCATAGTATTCTTGTACTTTTTTTAAACCCTGGAATCTCTGACCATCATGAGTAGTCATCCATGCTCCAGATTTTTCAATAAATCCATACTCAACTGCTAAATCAATTGCTTCACCTTTAGCGGAGAATCCATCTCCAAAAATCATTGTAGCTTCGCATACTTTCATTGGAGTAGCAATTTTATTTTTAACGCATTTTACTTTAACATGAGTCCCAATAACTTCATCACCAGATTTAATTGAAGTAGTTTTCTTTAATTCAATTCTTTGAGAGGCATAAAATTTTAAAGCATTACCTCCAGTTGTTGTTTCTGGATTTCCCATCATAAACCCAGTATTGATCTTCATACGAATCTGGTTAATGAATATTACTGCACAATTCTTTTCATTTAATGTACCAGTAAGTTTTCTCATAGCCTTCGACATAAGTCTAGCTAATAAACCAATGTTCTGATCTCCCATCTCACCATCTAATTCTGCTTGAGGTGTAAGAGCCGCTACAGAGTCAACAATAATAAGATTTACTTCACCAGATTTTGCTAGTGCATCAACAATTTCAAGCGCTTGTTCACCTGAAGATGGCTGTGTAAAAATTAAATCATCAGTATTTACTCCTAAATGTCTGGCATAATTAACATCTAGAGCATTTTCAACATCTACATATGCTACTCTTCCACCATTTTTCTGGCATTGAGCTGCAAACTGTAAACATAAAGTTGTTTTACCTGAAGACTCTGCACCGTATATTTCAGAAATTCTTCCGTAGCCAATTCCTCCTCCAAGTATCTTATCTATTAATAAGCTACCAGACGAAAGAAGATTATGACTAATAGGCTGAGTATCTCCTAATGTTTGAATAGTTCCAGCTCCATATGTCTTATTTATTTTTTGTAGCACATCTTTAAGATTTTTTGGAAGTTCTGTTGCCATTTTTCTCCTTCATTAATCTATTAAATAAACTGTCAGATAATTCGATAATTTGTTCACCAAAACTTTCCATAAAGTTAGAGATCATCTCATCTAATTCTGCGACAGTTATCTTTACAGGTTCAACATCATTTACAAATCCATAAGACCATCTAAACGCATGTGTAATTTCATGAATGATTGTTGTTTTTGTTTGATATTCATTCATCATTGGATTAATAACAATTGTATTACCAATATAGTTAGTTAATCCACATGTAGTCTGATAAATATCATCTCCTTCTACATTATCTTCATTCATAAAATCGATTTCCCATTCATGTCTATTAATTTTAAATTTAACCATTTATCACCTCGTTTACACAAGTGACGCAAGACATTAGTTTCATAATATAATGAATAATTATATTAGTTTTTAGAATCATTCTCCTGCGTTAATCTAAATAATTCTTTCCATATCTATCTATAAATAGTTGTATCCTGTCATTATAAGATATATTTTTATCAGTGTACTTTTCTATCCACACTTTTTCAGCATTCTGCTTAATTATTAGATCTAATTTCTTGACAGTATGAACTCCTTGATTTCCTAAATGATGATTGTAACAAAGAGGAACTATCATACCATCTTCTTTAGATTTCTTTCTATTAGCAGCACCAAAAAATACTTCATGAATAGCAACTCTATCAGTAGAGCCACATATACTGCATCTATCTAAAACAGGAACAAGGACAGAAAACCTGTCCTTGTCTTTTATCTTATCTTTCTTTCCGGACATTAAATATTCCTAATAAGAAGATTTACTTCATTGAATCATTCTTCAATTTCATCGAATTCATCTTCTTCCTCTTCATCATCGAAGACAAATTCTTCACCATCTTCTTCCTGATATTCAGCATTCATAGCTTCTTCAGCTGCTTTCTGAGCTGCTTTAACTTCGGTTACCATTGCTTTGGTATAAGCACAGAGACCATCAATTCCTTCAATGTCAGAATCACCAAGGTTGATTGAAACAAAATCTTCATCCTTAATCTTCTTATCAGCGACGAAGTACAGAAGATCGAGATAATTCTCGAACTCAGCAGTCATAATAGCACCAGAATCTTTAAATTTAATGTTGAACATTTAATCTTACCTCCATTTATGGTTTAATTATATCATATGTCATGTACATGTAAACTAATTTTTTAAATCTTCAAGTAATATCTGCTTTTTATTATTAGCTTTATCTGTTTTATTTCTAATCTTAATTAAGTTTCTTACAAGCCAAACTTTAGTCTTGCGACCTAAGTTCTGGAACCATTTAAATATATCTGTACCAAAAAACCAACTAAATTCAAGTTTAACTACCCACACAAGAAATACAATTACAATAACACTTGAAAGCATTATTGTACATACACCAAGTGCCCATAAAATAGATCTAAAAGGCTCTATCATTATTTAACTCCTTTAAAATGACGCATCTTATAAATGCTATAACAATTATCAATATCTAAGAAAACATATTCTCCATAATCATTCATTGGAAACTTTGGAGTTTCAAGAAGCCATAAAGTCTTGTTTCTTAATACTCTATCTCTTGATCCAACAAATCTTTTCAACCTAATAGGCTTATTTACATGTCTTGGAATATAATATACAGTTGAAGATTGAATTCCAGGACGCATCATTTTATTTACATATTTGAGATTTTTAACACCATAATATTCTACGTTTGTCATGCTTACCTCCAATTAAAACGACCAGTCGTAATGGTAGCTTCTTACTCCAAAACTAATTTTACCACTTAAATCAAAGTATCTTTTATAATAACCTTTTTCTTTTAGTGATTTCAACTCTTTAGCGGTGCAGTAGTTTTCCTTTGTATATGTAACTTCCTGCTTCCATTTATTATATCTATATACCCAAGTTTCAGGCTCTGGTTCTTCTTCATGTTCTCTATATGTATCAGGGAAATATTTTCTTAAGTAGTCATTCATTTCATCAGCTGTTTTAAAATACATCCAATTTTGATGACCCATTCCGCCTGGTTTATCATGATCTGCACATACATGATACTGTCTAACTTTGATCCTCTTCTGATTTTCTACATCTACTACATAATAGCAAGTTCTGTCTGACCAGTAATACATAGTTATGTCTGTCCCAGGCTTAATATCTGGAACTGATCTTCCTTCTTCCAATCTATTTATTAAATTTCCATACCACTTACTCATTCTCATTACCTCCAGTTGATTGATGAAACTCTATAGCAAGGACCATACTTTGTATATACTTTTCTGACATTAATATTTGTAATTTCTTTTGAATTTACTGGTTTATATTCCACGAATTCCCAATCACGCCAGGAATCTTCATGTCTGTTCATAAAGAACTTAATACTGAAATCGAACATATCTTTTTTATTTGTGAATAAGACTGAATTGAATGCTTGATATTGCAAGTCAGTTACAATGATAGGATTCTTTTCAACTGACCTTGTATTGAATTGAATATAGGAGTAGTATTTCTTTCCATGCACCTGTCTTGGTTTTCTGAAAGTGTATAAAGTGTTTCCTGTTTCTTCTGTCTTGACTGTGTATTTCATCTTACTTTCTCCTATCTAATTTCTACAAAAGTGCTGTAAGGTATATCTCCATCGAATACTCTGACTTCAGTATATCTTAATGGATTCTTAAGAAGTTTTGTAACGAACTTCTCAAACTTATCTCTATAACCAAATCCTTTACCCTTAAGAATACCATTGTCTCTGTAACTAACTTCATATCTCCACATATCTTTTACCTCTTTCCTTTACATTATTATATTATCATAAACAAAAAAGCAAGTAAACTAAATTTACCTGCTTTAATAAATGTTTTTAATATATTTAATGTCTTCAATTGTGTAGCATGAACCATAAATAGTATTAACTTTTTTAAAAGTTAATATATAATCATCATTGCAAGCTGGCTTATATTCTGCAATTTTCCAAGCAGTATCACCAATAAGCTGTTCAATTCTTGTCTGGAAGAAATTCTTCATGAATGTTCTAGCTTCATCTTTATTTGTAAAAGCAACAACATTATGAGCTCTATATGCAATATCTGTCTGAATAATAGGATTACCTGACCATGGATTAAACTGGATATGCTTGTAAACCTTTTTACCAAAAACTCTTCTTTCACCTCTAATTACATACATCTTATCAATTTTGCTTGAAATTTTAAACATTTTTCTTACCTCTTTCATTTACATATACTATATTATCACATAATAAAAGGCATGTAAACTAAATTTACATGCCATTCATTCTTTTAATATCGTCTATGCAATCATTATATCCCCAGATATAATCATCAAACCAATCAGATCCAAAAGGTGTTTTCTTAGGAGGTATATTTATATTTTGTTTTTGATTCGTTTCTCCTGCTGCCTCTGGATACCTTGACCCTGTAACATAGCCTCTTAAATCTGCTATAGCAAGATCAAGTCCAAGTAATATAACATCTAAATCTAACATATAAGTAGAAAACATTTGCATTTCAGCTAATTGAACACACCCAGGCTTTTCCATATAATTATTATATACCATATATTAGACTAAAAGTAAACTAATAAACTTTAATATATGGAGCAGACATTCTTGTTCCAGATTCATCTGTCGAATTGAATCCACAACCGTCATTAAAGATCTTTGAGATAATATTCTTTCCTTCATCTGTGAGGTTATAAACTTCACCTTGTTCAGCATTCTTGCCTGTAAGAACTTTAAGTAGCATCTTACAAGCTTGAATATAATTCTTTTCAACCATAACTCTACTTAAAGCGGAGAAGAATTCATCTCCTAAATGCTTTCTAACTGGAGTAACTGCTTTACCCATTTGAGCTGATCCACCAACTTCTTTCCACTCAAGTGTTCCTTTATCTCCAGCCTTTTTGGAGTTAGGACGAATTGCTAATAGATATGAATTATCTCCTACATCAAACACAAGTCCTTGGGTTAATGCATCTGTTTTAGGCCAGTAAACTTTTGTAAAATCACTTGCATCTTTAGGAGGAATATCTCATTCAGCTCTTAATGTCTTAGATACCTTCTTCAAAGAGACACCAATTATATTACTTGAGTTATCTACCATAAATTGTACATAACCTTTAATATCTTTATTCTTTCTAAATGCTATCATTGCATCAAGAATCTTTTCAGTATCACCTGTACAATAGTAAACATCTGATTTATCAAATGTATCAGCGCCAGAAAGAAGAATTCCAGCTTTAGCTGAATAAGGAGATTTTACTCCTGGATGAAGTATATCTGCATTAGTAACATCTCCTTTTAGAATTGAATTTGCTTTATTAATGAAAGTAGATTTTTGAGCTTGTTCAATATTGAACGTAGATCCTCATTTGTTTACAAAATTAGACCATTTACTTTTAAACTTAGAAGAATCTTTTCCATTTACATTGATATAATTAAAAATATCATCAGATTCCTTTAAATATTTTTTAACATCTGGTGCTTCAATTCTTCCAGCAAGAATTAAACCTGATATAGCTTCTTGGTATATTGTTGTTTCTTCAGAACTAAAATTATCTTCTCCTAAAACTGCTGAACCTGTTGAAGACAACTTATAATCATTTCCATTAACTGATATCTCAAGTTCTGCTAAAGCATCATTTATTTTATCACCATTAGGGAATAATTTATTGATATCTTTTTCACTATAAACTACACCTGCATCAGATGATTGTTTAACAAATAATCCAGTGTAGTTATCGATATCATTTTTATATTCTTCAGCACCTTTATTTCTATCAGGAGCATTAAGTCTTGTATCTATTTTATCTAATTCTTTATCTAAAGCATCTTGTACTTCTGGTGTATATTTACTTTTTGTTAATCGTGAAGCTTCTCTTAATTCAAATATTCTATTATTTGCAGCCTCTAAGAATGATTCTTCTTTACCCTTCATGGCATATTTAAGTTCTTTAAATAATCTATAAGCATCAGAATCATTTAAGTAAACAAACTTTTTAAATTCATCGAAGTTATCTTCTACAACTAATTTTCTTAACAATGAAGCAGAAGCTTTTTCTTCAGGATTATTTGAATTAACATTTCTTTCTCCGGCGATTACAGGAGTAATTGAGTTAAATTTATAAACTAAATTTCCATTCTTATCTGTTTTACCATTGTAGTTAAGAATTTGCTGACTATAATCACCACTTCCACCTATTCTATCGTCTCCACCAACGTAGATAATATCAGTATATCCTTGATCATATAATTCATGTAAAGCTTGGAATACATTCTTAGCATCTGATTCAACTACATCGACTAAATCACCAAGCTCTTTTTCAGCTCATTTAACTTTACTTCCGTATGACAATGGATCAGTAGATGAATCTATTTTATGACTTAAATATAACTTTGGTTTTTCATCTTTAGCTAAAGAAGCCATTTTCTTCGCTAATTTTCTATGACCAATTGAAGGAGGATTCAATCTGCCGAAAGCCATCACAGCTACTTTATTGCTTCCATCTTCATCAAGTACAAGCTTTTTAGAAAATTTATTAAACGATCCCATATCACCTCTTTGAGTTGCTAACATTTCTCTAAAATAACCTGATCCACCTTTAACTTCTTCAATAGTTTTTATAAGGAGTTGTTTCTCGTAATCATCTTCATAATCACCTGAATTCAACTTATCTTGTAAAAATTCCCTGAATGACATACTCTTTCTAGGATCATCATCACTATAATCTCCAAAAGGATCTTTCCTTATAGCATCCCATTCATAGAATAAGTTCATCTTGAATTGTTCATCTTTTGAAAGTCTCTTTGTATCATCCCAGTCAAGTGAATCTTTATATTCATCAGTATCTTCAATACTTGATTCAATACTTAATATTGCTGAATTGATTTTTGATCCAACTCCTCTTAAGGAAGTATCTAATCCAAAATTATTTAACCAAAAATCATGAACAGCTTTATGTTTTTTATTTCCATCATCATGATATAAACCATAAGTGAAATAATCAAGATATGATTTATCTAAAATCATTTCAATTACTTTATCAATAAATTTCTGTTTATTGTTGCCTAATAATTTTTCAAGTTTACTATCAAGCTGAATATCACCAATATCTTCATTAAGATCTTCTCCAACATGCTCAAAACCTGACATAATATCTGGGTCTCTGTTGTATGAACTAAATGAACTTCTATCTACAATTTTAACAATATTACCATTCATATCTGACATGGCGATTCCTTCGCCTTCAGCTGGGAAATATCCTTTTGTTCTCGATCTATAGAATGTTGAATAATCATTCTTTGCCTGTTTTAATCCTGCCCACATTGACATTTTAATATTAGCAGCGAGATTAATTGCTTCTACTATATTAGTTATAGTTGACTTATTATTATCTATTAAATCTGTAAGTTCTTGTACATCTCTATTAAATTTATCTGTAGCCTTTTGTTTGCCAACATCTGTCTTAAGAGATCCAATCTTTTTATCATATTCTTTTTCTTGTTTATCTCTTACATAAGACTTTAAATCATTTATAACTGTTGAAGCATTCAAATTAACTTGCTTCTTATCAGCTAAGCTTGCATTTTCAAATGTATTCCAATAATTCATGAATACCTGATTATTTATTAAATCTTCATAAGCAGAATCATTTAATAATTTATTTTCTACAGTTTTAAGCTTTTCATATTCTTTTTCAATAGAATCTGTATCATAATCAGCTTTATTAGAAGATACATTTATAGCGGGAGACATGATATAAAAATTATTTGGTGCATTTATTCTTGTAGGATCAACATCAAATGATTGACTTTTATTTCCGTCACCTGCATCTTTATATATTGTATGAAAACAAATTCCGAAATCGGAATTAGCTACTTTATCATAATCAGCATTTTCTTCAGAAAAAGCATAAACAATTTTATTTGGCTGAAAAGTTAAATAATTCTTTCCATTTATCTCTTCTTCTCTTATATCATCATGTGAAAATAAATAGTCACCCTGCCAACATTCACCTTCTGGAATATATTTAGCAAGTTGAAGACCAAGTTTGAGTTTCTCAGCCATTCCAGGTCTATCAGCATATTTTGCATCAATTTGTTCTTCAGATGACATAGCTGTATTTGGACCAGATGTAAATCCTTTTAATGCTATTGAATTATCTGGATATCCTGAAAATTTATGCCATACAAATAAAGCGGGTGACCCATCTACTTTTTGAGTTAAATTTAATTCTTTATTACTGTTATCAAATCTTCTTAAAAATTTATCTATCTTATCATTAAGTTCATTGAATCCATCCTTGCCTAAAAGAACTAAATCTTCTAAATGAGTTTGATGAGTATTCATTCTTGTTTCTTTAATAACTTTCATATTAATATTTTACCTTACTTACAAGTTTATATAACAATTCATGATCATCCCAATTAATCTTATCATGTTGAAAAGATATATCAATATCACCACAAGCTGCATTAAAAGAATCTTCTGAATTTATTTCAGAAATAACTTTAACTAATTGCTTAAATGATTTTACTTGTCCAGCTTCTCTTAATACTTTCATACTTATACCTCTAATATATAATATATAAATTTTAGCAGTAAAAATAAAAGGGTAACTTTCATTACCCTCAATTCACCTCATAACTATTTATTAAATTTTAAAACCAAAATTTATCAAATAAATCCCAAAGGTTAATCTTATTTAATGCTGGCAAATCCTTTTCCGTCAATGTAACGTGATATGATCCGTAATCTTCAATAAATTTTTCTCTTAATTCAATATACTTCTTATACGCTTCATTGACTTCTTTAGCGCGTTTTGCTCTTTCTTCCTTTTCAGCTAACTCTTTAGCATGTTCCTCTTCATACTTCTTTTCAGCTGTAAGGCATTCTTCTTCTGTTTCAAACTCTTTGTTTAATACTTCTGACTTGTAAATTGTTTTCATTTAAATTTCCTCCTTATGAAATTAAATTCTTTTCGTAATCCTATTTACGAATTTATATAACAATTACTTGAGGTGTAGAGTAACTTATATATTATACAATCTTATATCTTCATTTGTATCCTAAATATTCACTTTCATCATTATTATCACATAAACTTTTTATTTTTTCACAATTACTACGTGTATATTTAAAATCCATTTTAATTTCATTTCAATTTTTATATTCTTTATTAGTTGTTATACACAAATAAACTTTATTTCTTATGCTATTTCATTTTATACTTGGTTTATCATATATCGAATAATCTATAGAGTTTAGATCAACATTATCAACCACTTCTCAATGATATCCATATGTCATTTCTCTACTACCACTTAAACATTCAGATATCTTGTTTGCTTTAGCACCAAGTCACTCTAATGCATCATTTTCACTTTTAAATATATAACCAGTTTCAACACATCTCACAGCTACACAACCGATACAATTTTCTTCTCTGGTTTTAAGCATTTTTCGCTTAGCTTCTTCTGTTTGAGGGATACCTTTATTTCATATTGGAGCATATGTAACACGAGCTACTTTTAATTTATCACTCAATTTCTTTTTTGTCTCGTCTTTTAGATGTTTACCTTTATTACCTCATGTTTTCAATCCCTTTTCAGTAACAACATGAGGATGTCTCATATGTTCTTTAGCTTCTTCAGATAAAGGTTTTCTTGTAAATACACCATCAGCTCAGCATCTATTTACATAATCTCAGCCACTTCCACCACCATCATGTAGGTTATAATAATTATTATCATTTACAGCATTATAATATTGTATTCAATATATTTCTCTATTATTTAACTCTTCAGCTGATGTACATCATTCAATTACTTCAGTTTTAAAATTATCCTTACCATACTTTTTTATTGCTTCAACTATTAATTTACCTGAACCTAAATAATTTAAATCAAATGATTTTGATTTATGCTGTCCTATATACTTTTTGTTATTAATAAGATTTGTTGTAATATAAATATACCCTATATAATTTTGTTCCATTAAAAAAGAACCTTCCTTTCTAGCACTGATAACTAGTAGGTCGACCATTACCAGTGCTAGTTATTCCAGTTCTTAATATAATATACACTAAAGTTTTTGAGTATAATTACATCCTTTACTACCAAATTTCCAACCTGAACATGCTAGAAATGGTCCAAATCTTCCATATCTTTTTACCAAAGGCTTTCCGCATTGAGGACATACTTTATCGGTCATTTCTGCCTGTGGTTTTTCTCCCTCCACTCCTTTAGATCCTTTAATTTGATTTTCAAGGTCAGAGTAAAAGTCTTTTAAATAATCAACTCTACCTAAATCACCTTTAGATATTTTATCAAGTGATTCTTCCATTTTAGCTGAATAATCATAATTAACTATATCAGGGAATGCTTGATCAAGGAAGTGTGATAATTTAATTCCTTTTTCAGTAGGTGCTAATGCTTTACCTTGTTCTTCACAATATCCTCTTGTAGGATCAAGTAGTGTACCTATAATAGTTGCAAAAGTTGATGGTCTACCTATACCTAAATCTTCCAACTTCTTAACTAATGTTGCTTCTGAATATCTTTTAGGTGGAGATGTCTTCTTTTCTTTTAATTCAAGTTCTTTAGCATCAAGTTTTTCTAATACACAAATATCTAAACCTTGTACAATATCTTCTTCTAAATCATACACTTTGTAGAATCCTGGAAACTTAATGGAGTGTTCAGAATATACAAACTTGTATGCTCCATTCTTAATAATAAAATCTACATCTGTTATGATTGCTTCTGACATCATCGAGGCAACAGTTCTGTTATAGATTAATGTATATACCTTAATCATCTGTTGATCAGCTATATAACTTGATAATCTTTCAGGAGTCATTGTTAAATCAATAACTCTAAAACATTCATGACCATCTTGTGCATTTTTTGATTTCTTTGCCTTTTTAGTATCTCCTGAGAGATATTCCTTACCATAATTTTCTTTAATAAAGGTCTTTAATGTTTCTTTAAATTCAGGATCCATTTCAGTTGAATCAGTTCTTAAATATGTAACTAGTGCTACATGCTGTCCACCTATATTGATACCTTCAAATAAATGTTGAGCATAAGTCATAGCTGCTTTAACTGAGTACCCTAATTTACTTGATACTTCCTGTTGAAATGTTGAAGTTGTAAAAGGTGGTTTAGGTGATACCTTTCTGTCATTACTTTGAATATCATAAACTATATAAGGATATCCTTTACAATCTGATACAACTTTTTCAGCAAATTCTTTATCTTCAATTGTAGGTTTATTTTTTGTTTCCTTAATAAGTCCTTTAAATTGAGCTTTGTATTCTAGTTTATTTTTTGTAAATGGTAACCATATTTCATAGTACTTTTTTGACTTAAAGTTAACTATTTCCTCTTCTCTTTCAACAATAAGTTTTAATGCTGGAGATTGACATCTACCAACTGATCTACATCCTACTTTATTTCTTGCTATAGGACTTAATCTATAACCTACTATTTTATCTAATGAAGCTCTTGCTAAAGCAGCATCAGCCAGGTTTTCATCCAATTTACCAGGATGATCAATAGCTTCAAGTACAGCTTTCTTTGTTACTTCATGGTACGTAACTCTTTTAAACTTCTTTACAGGAATATTAAGGAAATTCTTAAGATGATATGCTATTGCTTCTCCTTCTCTATCAGGATCAGTTGCTACATATACTGTATCAGCTCTTGAAACTAATTCTTTAAGTTCCTTGACTGTTTCCTTTTTCTTGTCATCTATTACAAAATCAATATCAAAATTTCCTTTGACATCAATTCCAAGATTATATAATCCACTATCTTTTATTTTTGCTATATGACCTACTGAAGCCTTAACCTTAATATTAGGTGGTAGGAACTGTGAAATAGTACGAACCTTGTTAGGGACTTTCAACTATCATAAGACAAAACTTATCATCTTTTGACATTGACTTTATTTTCCTCCTTATTCATTTTTATCAACTCATTCTCAATGTAAATTAAATGTGGATTCTCTACTACCATCACAACATTCTCTTATGTGACCACCAGATCCATAACCATTATTTACCATTCAATTTGACGCATCTTTTATACTGTCAAATATTTCTCCAGTATCAATACACTTAACTTTTCATGGAGTTAAACCTTTATTTAAACCTTTTGATTTTTTACCTTTTAGTGATTTACTATTACTATTTGATATTTTATTTTTCTGTTCATCACTTAAAGGTTTACCACCAATAATTCAATCTCCTGTCATTAAATATTTATTTATTTCATCAGGAAATACAAATTTAACTTTATTTAATTTTATATTATATATTGATTTTTTACCTTTAGTAGTTGAATGATAATCTCTTGCTTCTTTTAAATGCTTTTTATGTTCATCGGATTTTGGTTTACCTTTAAACATTTTACTTATAAGATTTCTACTATACTCAGATCAATCATCAGAATATCTTTTAGGACCATTTTCTGATAGTCACATTATTCATTTTTCATATAATGTTTGATATTCATCTAATGACCTATAAATATCTTTCTCATCATCTGTTAGCTTATTTTTATAAAATGTCATCATTAAAAAACATTGTATATTTGATATTTTTAAATCATTAATTGTACATAATGATAAGTAATAATGAGCTAAAATATGATCTTTATAAAGTAAATTAACTTTATTAGATTCTGTTTCATCTATATCAGCATTAATAATTTTAAAATATTTTCTCTGTAATATATGATGAGTTTCATATCCAAAAGTTTTTAAAGTGTCTTTATTTTTAATGATTAAATTTAAATATTTATCAAGATAATCATTATCAATAAAATATCCAGTATTAATTAATTTTAATTTTAAATCACTATAATTTAACATATTTATCTTCCTCTATATTAAATTTAGCAGAATAACCAAACATCTTTTTGGGTATTCAATTAATTATTAATTATTACTCATCTATATAAACTCCATCAGTACATTTTCTTTTTAGGAATTGTTTTCTAATATCTGTACCTGTAAGAATATTATACACATCATAAAAACCTTCATAGTAATCAGTACATCTTGATGGTCCTATTTCAAGTGAAGCATCATATATCTTACTTACACCATTAAGAATAACTCTTATCTGTTCATCTCCTGTAATTGAAGTTACTCCTATAAATGAAATACCTTTATCATAAATATCTATATCAAGATCCTTAGAATCACCTTTAAAATTCATAATATTTAATTTAGACATTATACCCGTACCTCTCAATAATTAAATCTCTCCAGGCTTCAAAAGCAAAATTAACTTCATTTTCATCCAAACTGCTGGACAGTTCATATAAAATATCGATGTCTTTATCTAATTCAGGATCATCAATGCAATCAGTTGATCTTTGAATTACACAAATACCATCATTATTAAAAGGACATAACCAATTATTACAAGTATTAATAAAGTATCCTTGTTCATAATCTTTATATAATGCTTCTCTTTCTTCTGGATATAGGTTAATCGTCTTCATATCTTTACCTCTATTATTATAGTAACAAATAAAAAGAGGATTGTAAACTAGTTACAATCCTGAGGTAAGAAAACTAACAATGACAAATGGTTGCAGGTAGAGGAGTTGAACCTCTCTAATCGGATTATGAGCCCGAGCTGGAACCGATCCAGTTAACCTGCGATGTGGAAAAGTGGGTAACCTTTACGTTCTAAGGTGGCATCAAACCGCCCTACAACAACCACTTGAGGATTTGAAAGTTCCTGTTTTAGGTCCTCACGAACTTACAAGGTGGACCCGCTACTATTTTTACAACGATGTACCATTAGTCTCATTACTTTATCATATAATGATATTTCATTACTGCCGTGGTTGTAGTGTAAGGTTTATCGTGAACCGAACCCCGTAGTTATAGTCCACGGTACATATGACTATTTTGTGTGTTGATACATTAGGTGACCAGTATCAATATGGTGCCAATTGGCGAATCCACCTAATCACACATATTATGATTTCGCACAGCCAAGTTCTGTACACGGCATATTTTATGAGGTTTTATTTCGTATATTTCTGGAGTGTCTCCTCCACAGGATAAGCTATTTACCTCCAACCTGTAGCCTTGTTACATCCAGTTTATAGTCATAGTGGACTTGAAGTTTTTTCTGGCACGGGTTCTTACTTCCAAACCTAATATAACGTCAGCCAACTAACGAATACTTTTCTCACTAGGATTCTTATAACCACTTTCGTGGGAGACATTATGGCCTAATTAGAGGTATAGTATTAACCTTAATCACGCCTTTACCCGATATTACACATGACTCTGCCTCGGGCTGGGCGACTTCTTGTCCTTGTGTTTCGTCCTCTACGTGATGAGCAACTTAGGCATCTCTTATAAACTCGACCTTATTTTAATTGCATATCGAATAGCAACAACATTTATCGTATCCGCCGGCAGACTATCGTCACCCAGTGTTAATTCACTTATGCCCTTTTTGTTTATTTGTTCGCGTTAAGTGAAGCGAATATTTGTAGAGCTCAACCTCTACTTGCAGACTACTTTGTCTGGAGTTCCCAAGCTTCATTAAGTCCACTGACTCAGTCTCACTACTTTATCCTATATTGATATTTCATTACTGCTGAATAACATTCAGTACTTGATGGTGGAATATGACTTTACTACTCGCCTCCCGTGGCTTGTGTACACTTTTAGGCCAGGATATTTATCAGCAATAAAGTCAATTTTTATTTAATACCGACGGCTGAGCAGTTACAACCCTTTGTTTATTTGTCCAGTGTACGAATCGGTAATTAAATCTAATTTGAAAATATACACACTTCCTATAAGTATACGCTCTTCATCATTATAATCTTTAATTTTAAATGAAACTACATCGTTATAATTGTATTTAGGATTTCCTATCATATTCATCTCCTTTAAGCATAAAAGATGGAATTTCCCATTCATCTTCTTTTATAGTTATAGAGTCAAGCTGCTCCTTAGTTGAACGATACAGAGAAAGCATATTATCATAAATATAATTAGATCACCATTTAGGATGAATATCATCTATACTATTACTGTAATTATTAGGGCAATTTTTACACGCGGTTGTACCTGCTAATGAACAATAACAAGCTCCCATCTTTACTCCTTTATAATTTCATCAATACAATCATTCCAACCTTGTGAATAAGCAAGTCCTGTCCAATCTTCAATTTCCTCTCTATGTTTTTCACTTTCTTTCTGAGGTATTTTTCTTAATGGACACCACTCACTTGCTTCATGGAGCTCAATATGCTCATCATTTAATTCACATAATCACTCTAATTCATCTGCCGGATTTAGTGCTCCTTGTTTAAATCTACATTGCTTACATGTTTCCGGAAAATCAATAACATCAATTACAGCAAGTACTTTCATTTTTAATCCTTTCAAATAAATGGTCCTCCCACCAAGAGTTGAACTTGGAATTGACGATTATAAGTCGCCCGTTTTAACCATTGAACTACAGGAGGATAAAATAGATAAAAGAATTTTACACACGTCTGTGAAGGGATTTGAACCCTTTACCCATATGGCAGTGCCAGGTTACCTCATCTTTTACCTATTATTGATTTTAATAAGTTTAACCACTGCGCTAATTTTATGACAACACTAATTTTTCAACATTTCGGTAAGTGATCTCTTATTAAATTCTTATTAAATATAGAATACAGGAATCGAACCTGTGTCTCCGGGGTTAGAGGCTTTAATTATCGGAGTCCGGACCAATAATCAGGGAGTTTCTCATACTTGCTGCCTACGGTATCCCTACCACTGCACCAATTCTATATTTTTGTAAGATAATATCTTTATTTATCTTACGTATTCATTATATCATATTATGATATAGTTGTAAACTAATTAACCTTTGCTCTTTCCGGAGATCCCTGTTTCATTCCTTTATGTCTCAGTCGCAATTGTGAGGATCATGACTTCCTTCCAGGTAGTGTTGTATGTAATCTTAATTTGTTACCCCTTGTTCGTAAGGTTAGCTCTCCCTTATTTTTATATAGCCGGCATAAGGGTTACTAATTGGTTAACTATAATTATATTATATCATTTTTAAATATAATGTAAACTAATTTAGATGGTCTTTAGTTTTAATTCTGGATACCATCAACACAGAATATCCATTTTGTTACAGACGGATATGGGATCATCCATGTCATGAGTCATCCGTTTGATTAAGGATATAGAACGGATAAATGACCACATACTTTTAAGGTGTATGCTCCTAAATGATCAGATGTGCAATTGAATATGCCTCGAAAAGGGCTGTCCAGAAATTAATTTCGATATTTGGATATTCTCAATCACATGCATTCCCAATGGATTTCACACCCTTTATTATGGAGTTGGTCCTCCAAGTGTTCCATTTTATGGGACTCCTATTGTCTTGGTGACTTTTAATTCTTGTCTACTGATCATTACTGGCGCTCACTGTAGGATTTGAACCCACGGATGCTTTCACATCTCCTGTTTTCAAGACAGGCGTAATCGACCAACTCTACCAACTTACCAATGGAGCGAATGGCGGGAATCGAACCCGTATTACCAGCTTGGAGGGCTGGAGCTCTAACCATTGAACTACATTCGCACATGGCGGGAAATGAGGGACTTGAACCCACGACCTAGCGGTTAACAGCCGCGCGCTACTACCAGCTGAGCTAATTTCCCATTTGGTGCTCCCGGTCAGACTTGAACTGACATACTATTTACTAGTGTAGCATTTTAAGTGCTATGCGTCTACCAATTCCGCCACGAGAGCATTGAAGACTTTTGGTTCCTTTCGGCAAACACTCAGGTATCTTCAGTAGGTATCTTTACGGGATCACCACTAACCCCAACCTAACCTATGATTCGTGCAGTTGCAGCTGCCAATCATTGATTCACCTCTTCCTGCAATGTATGAATCAGGATGGTGCCAGATATAGGACTCGAACCCATAACCTTTTCAGTACAAATGAATTACTCTACCAATTGAGTTAATCTGGCATTTACATATATGTATCAAAATGGTGCTACTGGTAGGATCTGCCCCCACAACCTATTGTTTACGGAACAATTGCACTACTTATTGTGCTACAGTAGCAATATTTAATACATTATTATAATAACAAATAATTAACTATAAGTAAACTAAAAAATAAAGAGAGGATTGCTCCCCTCTTTATTTATGAAAAAGATCGATTATATTAAAGGAGGAGCTATATTATTTCATCATTAAAATACCCTGTAATGAGGATTGATTACTTATTAATGATGTTGTAATTAAATATAATCTCATTTCTAATCCTTTAATAATATTATACACTAAATTAAATAATTAAGAATAAATAAAATATCACTAACTAAAATAATTGGATGTACTTCTTTTACTTTTCCTTTACAAAGCATTACAAATGTATATGACCAGAAGCCTAACATAATACCATTGGTAATACCATAAGTTAATGCCATAGGTACACTAGCGCACATAGCAGGAATAGCTTCATCTAAATCATTCCAATTGATTTCCTTTAAAGACGCCATCATCATTACACCCACAACAATCAATGCTGGAGCAGTGGCAGCTGATGGAATACCACTAACAAATCCTGCAAATGGTAATGCTAATAAGAAACATAATGCTACAACTACAGAAGTTAAACCTGTTCTACCACCAGCACCAATACCAGCTGCAGATTCAACATAAGTAGTAGTACTTGATGTACCTAATAATGCTCCAATTGGGGTAGCAATAGCATCTGCGAATAATGCTTTATCCATCTTGGAATCAAAACCTGATCCTGTTTCCATATCTTCCAAATCAGAATCATTAAAGATACCTGAAACTTTACCAGTACCAATAAATGTACCGATAGTATCAAAGATGTCAGATAATGAGAAAGAAAGGATACCAATTAATGTAGGAATTAAATTTCTAAAGTTACTGAATAATTCAGGAATACCTTTCGTAATTGGCGTACCAAACCAATTACCATACGCTGTAAATGCTTCACCTAAACTGTAGCCCATTCCAAAGTTTGTTACTCCAAGAGGAATACCTAATAATGTAGTAGCTACAATACCAATTAAGATTGCTCCATTTACATTCTTTAAAAGTAAGAATACAGTCAATAATAAACCAAATACAAATACTGCTAATACTTTAAGATCAATTGCTGTTTGAATTGCAGGGATACCAAATGTGAAATGAACTAAACCTACATTACATAATGCAATATAGATAATGAACATACCAATACCTGCACCAATAGCATTCTGTAAAGATTCTGGAATTGCTTTAATAATATATTTACGAATATTTGTAACTGTAATCAATACATTAATAATACCAGACATTAATACAACTGCAATAATACCTTCAGGACTTAATCCTACAAGATAAGCTGTGTAACCTGCCAAGATATTAGCAGCAGTATTATTAAGACCTAATCCTGGTGCAGCTGCATAAGGAATATTAGCAATTAAACCTAATAATGCTGTACTTATTGCTGAAGCAAGAATTGTAGCAATAAACATTGCTCCTGGTTCACCGAATCCTGTTAACGTTGCTGGATTAACTACAATAATATACGCCATAGCAGCGAAAGTGGTCAAACCAGCGATTACCTCAGTTGAGAGCTTTGTGTTGTTCTCCTTTAGATGAAATAATTTCTCTAACATTTTTCTCCTTCTTTCAAAATTAAATTCATAATCATACCAGTGATAACTCCAATCGATACACCACTTAAGTTGAAGGTGCCGATATCAATTGATAATCCACTAACACTTAATGCTAATGCAACAGCGAAAATGATTATATTCTTGGAATTATCAAAGTCAATATTACTGTTAGCCAATACCTTTATTCCGCTTAAGGAGATAAATGAATATGCTAGTATTGATATACCACCGAATAAGAATGATGGCATATTGATGATTGCAGCATTGAATGGTTGAATAAATCCTAATAAGCAAGTCATAACAGCTGCAGTAAAAATGACTTTTGTTGAAGCAACTCTACTCACTGCCATTGTTGCTAAAGATTCACCATAAGTTGTTGTAGGTTGAGATCCAATCAAACAACCAACCAAATCAGCTACACCATCAGCTAACATTGTTTTATGTACACCTACTGTTGATACTAAATCTGTTTCAGTGATCTGAGAACAAGTAAGAATATCTCCAATAGATTCTACTACAGCACCTACATTTACACATGCGAATAAGATAATTATCTGAGGTAATAACATCCAATTAAAATGTACAAAGTCTAAATGTAAGAAACTGAAGTCAGGTACACTAAACAATCCTGCAATATGGAATTGGGATAAATCTACAAGTGGGTAAATTCCTACTAATGAAATAAGAATGGCCACTAAATAAGATACAAATAATCCTATGAGAAATGACAAAGTAGGAATTAATCCTTTTCCATAGTGATTAAATAATGCTGTAATGAACATGGTAAATAAACCAAATCCAATACCAATTAAACTATATGAACCATTAATCTGTAAATATGTAGGAATAAACTTCATAAGATTGATTCCTATTGCCAAGATAATAGTACCAACTAAAATATCAGGGAATACTTTCTTAATCCAATCTGCTCCTAACTTCTTTATAATTCTTGATAAGATAAAGTTCATAATACAGATTGTCAATCCACCTAATACAACTGCTGTACAATTTTCTTCTACAGAACTTGATAACGCATATGCTCCTAATACAGCACTTACAGTTGCTCCACTATTTGAGAAGAATAATGGAACTCTGAATCCTGTAAGACAAAGGAATGTAATTGTTGCCATACCACCTGCAACAAGACCAGCAGCAATATTAGTTCCACAAATTGTACTAATAAGAATTGTTGCCGTAAGAATTGACAACATATTTTGTAAACCGTATAGTAACAATTCTTTTATATTTTTAGGAGTATCTGAGATACCGTATTTTAAATTAGTGTTCACAGCTATACTCTACCTCCTCTTCATCTTTATTCATATCTGGATTCTTAATACACTCAGCTTCATCTACAAAGTCAGGATCATTTTCAAGTTCAATGTAAAGCATGATTGAGTAGTTTGCCAAATCGATTAATGTATCTTTAATTGATTCAAAATGATTCTTGTCGCCTTTAAGAAGGTTTGTGGCTCTATCCAATTTATTATGTAAAGGTACTAAACCAGACGTAGGACCTAGGTCTCTATATAACTTACCAAAGCTATCTCCATAGTTCTTGTTCTTCTTTGCATACAAATCAGCCATTTGAGATGTAATTTCTTTAAACCTATCAATCTTCTTAAGCATACGTTCATGCTGTCTTAATTCGTAGATATTCATTAATCAACAAACTCCTGCATAAATTCTGGTGCCTTTTCTTTCATGAACTTAATAGCATCATCAATATTATTAACCAATACTCCAGATTCTTTAATACAACCTACAACATATAAGTTTTGATAAGAATATTGCTGTTCACAAATACCTGCAGCTGCTCCCATATCCTTTGCTTCACTATGAGTCCTAGAACATTCACGGTTATCTGTACAAATGCCAACTACGTACTTATGATCCCCTCTTCTGATCTTCTCTCTCATAACTCCAATTTCAGCACAAGTACCTGAAGGTAGTACATCACCATCAATACAAGCAACTAAAATATCAGTATTGTCAAGTCTTGCGTTATCTCCGTTAGCAATCTCCTTAGATCCTGCAAATTTCTTTTTACCTTCAATACCGTTGATTTCAGTATTTTCTACTGGTGAATAAAGATCAATTCCAGGAAAAGCATCCCTAATCTTTCTTGCCCAAGCAGTATTTCTATATAGGTCTCCCTCATAAAAAATACTTCCAGCGAGATATACTTTCATAATAAAAACTCTCCTTTTCTTGATTATAATATATCAAAAATAAAAGGAGTTGTAAACTAATACAACTCCAATTAAGAAAGGGTAAGATCAATCAATCTGTGGTCGGGATTATGTGATTCGAACACATGACCCCCTCATCCCAAATGAGGTGCGCTACCAAACTGCGCTAAATCCCGATAGTGTCAGCTTATTTTATTCCTGGCTGACGGAAGGAGGCGGTTTATGAAATGGCAGGGGTGAGAGGATTCGAACCTCTAAATATGGTGTTGCATACCACTACTACTTTCATAGCCTTTTCAGTTTGTGGTCTGGACTATATCTTTACCTTGCATTTCTGTTTAGGTAGTCTATCATCTAGTCTCTACGGGCTAAATAAGGCTGTTCCTCGAACTCCATTTAACTACTGCCCTGCCGTTACGCTATGCTCATCACAGTCGCCGCTTCGTCCAAGTCCCGGCCCGGTGTGTGAGGTCCGTAGCACCTTAAATATTCCCTCGGTATTAGCATAATTAGTATTGAGTAATGATTTAATTCATGTCCACTATCATCATATGGATCACTACTCAATTTTAGTTGATGGATAACTGACTTTAGTTTTCACCGATATTATCGACTTCACTAATACGGATAATTAAGCTTCATACAATAAATCAATAGTCTCATTATATCGATAAAATTTACATTTAAGTTCATTCTTAATATTATTCATTCTTTCAATATCAGATTTTCTTAATACATTATTATATACATCGATATAATGTCTTTTTTCATCATACTCAAAAGCTATATTCCTATCTTTATCATAACCGTCTAAAAAATAACCTTTTATACAATACTCGCCACCATTTTCTGCATGTTGTAAATTTCAATTGAATTTTTTATTTAAATTATCAATATAACTGCATGCATTTTTATTATAACGTACTTTAATACCATCTTTAATAGTATTTAAATATTTTACTGTACCTAATCTTATTTTTTCTTTAGACTCATCAGTATGATGTCTGCCATAAAATGGGTTATTCTCTCCCCTAACTGATTCACTTACATGCTCTGAATTAATTTTAACCCTCTCATCAGTATCTTTTGTCAATCATTTATTTCATCCAACATGACCTTTTGGCATTCCACCTTTATGTGTCCTATTTGGATTTTTACTACACCTGATACTGTGTTGTTTTAATGAATTAATATTTTTACATTGTTTACCACAATATTCACAAAATAAATCATCGTGTAAAATATTAAAATTACTACCAATGTGATTTGCCATTTATATATCACCCCCGTATATATAAATTTAGCATGAAAATTAAAGGCAAAACAGTGAACCATCTTAATTCTAAAAATGGCAGGGGACGAAGGACTCGAACCCTCATAACCTGGGTTGGAACCAGGCTCGCGGTTTTGAAGACCGATACCGTTCCCAACGGTGAAAATCCCCTATGTATATTAACTAACCTTTGTCTAATTCTACGGATCCCTGTGGATTTTTATGCCCGAAATTTTTTGCGCTTTGTCAGGTACTGTTGTATCTGCCATACCTGGGTTTCTTATACGGCAGACCTGGGACTTCAGGTTTAGACTCTCCAATTCACATTGACCGGTTGTGAATGGTACCAACATTGGTTAGTATTTTTATTTAATATTTAAAATATCTCCAAACTCATCAATAATATAAGCATTTACTCCATTACTGATAGCATGTTTATAAATTTCTACAGCATTTTCAAGAAGTTCAAATTCATAAGCTTTAGGATCACCAAGGAATTCAATAACAACTGTATACATTATTTATCCTCCTCATTTTCAAGATAGTTAATTTCCAATAAAATCTCTTTCCAAGATTCTTCATCAGTAACTTCTTCAAGATCCCATCTAGTAAATTCGTACATTTGTCTTACCTCTTTTCTGATATTATAATATCAAAATTTAATCAGTTTGTAAACTAGTTACCTCTAATAAATTTTTACCACAATGAGGACAAAATACATATCGTTCCATTGTGTAATATGAAGTAGCATGACCTCTACTTTTATAACCTGCTCCACAAAATGGACAGACAATGTTATGGGTCTTGTCTTTATTTCTTCCTTTTTCTAACCATTTACTTCTTATACTAGCTTTGATCATGAATTAACCTCTTTATGATATTATAATATCAAATATTATTGTAAAAGTAAACTATTTTTATGTTTTCTTTTCCTAGGAAGTTGTTTCTTTTTATTCTTTTGAAAACCACTCCCAGTGTATCTTCAAGAAAGCGGGATTCATATGTCCCTGGTGGATTTATTCTTCTTCATTATCTATAACTCAACAGCGTACTGATTAGGACTTGCTAATTCAACTCCTAATACTTCATCAAAGTGTGATTTCTGATCAGGAATAAATCTACCAAATTTAACTATAATATTAGCAAATTTAGATAATCTCATACACTGATCAATTATCTCATCAGCATTATATCCTGTATAAATAACTACATCATCAAAACAATTATAATCCCATCTTAATGTATTAATAAATTCTCTGACTTCCTCAAAAGAATCCATAGGTTCAAGACCTCCAAATACAATTGATTTTGTAATAGGATTATTAAGATACCTTTTAATTAATTCATCATTATCTACATCAATAATAGGAGCTTTAATTACATCCATATTCTGACATATATTGTTACCGTTTTCAATACAACATTTAAAGTCACAGTAGGGAGTAATTAAGAACATTGATGGTTTTTTATATTGAGTAAAATCTTCTTCAACATAACCTCTTAACTTCATTCTTATCCTTTCCGCAGTGACATTAAACTATTTACTTCTTAAATGACACTGCTCCTAACTTAATAAATACACCTTTTGAATCAGATCCAGGAATCCATTCATCTGATCCCTCAAGTTTCATTACATCAAATTTAGCAGCATCCCTAAATGTACCATCTTTCTTCTGATTTGCTTTTGTAGCATAAAATTCTGTACGATTCTTTTTAGGCATTACAACATACTGATACCCATCTTTATGAAGGTCATTTAACCAACTGAATTTTTCTTTATTGACCTTAATCTTTCTCATATTAATAAGACCTCCAGTAATATACAATATAATCTTTTCTTACAATATTAATGATATCTCTAGCTTTAATTAAATCATTCATTAAATTAGCATACTCAATATCACCATGAAATAAACTATCTCCATAATCATTGTTCGCATAGATTCTATCTATATTACCATCATTATTAATTACTTCAATACCATCGATTGTTCTTGAAATAATTGTATCCTCATCTGGATATTCATCATCTTTTTTCGTAATAAAACCTTTATCAATAAAGACTTCTTGAAGATGATATAAATCACTGTTCTCATTATCATCAATGAATTCATTTAATCTTTTCATAAATTCATCATTAATAATATTATAATCTTCAAGTTCAGTGTCATGATTATAAAGCTCATCATCTATATTTCTACCAATACTGCACCAATACTCGATGTCTTTTGAATATCCATCATATTCACCTAAATCAAACTTCTCATGAAAACTCTCAAGTTCATCTACAACTTTCAAATCTACATCAACATTCTCTTCATCTTTAAAACTGCTGAATGAATGAATATAGTCTTCAAAAGTTTTATAATGTTCTTTTGCCCAACTATTTTTAACATAACCTAAATAGGAAGACGCTACAAGATACTTCTTAAAATTCTCTTCATCACTTAAATCCCTGTAAAATCTAGGTATAAAACTAAATCCACAATTAAATCCCATCTTACTCTCCTCCTAATATATCTTCTAAACAAGCATTATAACCTTCATTAAATCCAAGATATTTTATTTTACCGTTCATATATCCAAGATAAAATTCAGCTTCATCATTCATTGACATTTTTTCAGGTAGAGGTCTTAAAGGACACCATGACGATCTTTTCAACCAATCACCTGAATCACATATACTTTCACCATGTCCTTGAAGATATATTATTTTACATTCTTCACAATTATTTGGCATATCAATTACTAATACTGCTTTCACACAATTCTCCTTTAGAACAGAAATCATTCGGTTCCATACCATCAGTCATGAAGTAAGAGCAAACAATATCGGTGTAGTCAGTTATATCTAATGGATCTTTTTCAATATTTGCTACATTATATTTACAATCCTTGCACCTAATCAATGTCATCTTGTTCTCCCATAATTTCATCAAGACAAGCATTCCAACCTTCATTCCATATTTCATGAACAACTAAACAATCTTTATTTATTCTTTTTTGTGGCAAAGGTTTTAATTCCCACATATCATTTGCATAATCATCAAATAAAGATTCTTTTTCGGTATAAACAAATTTATCTAAATACCACCTACCTTTATTAAATGCATCATCAGGGAGTTCTACTATTGCTATTGCTTTCATTCTGTTTCCTCTATTAACTTATTTAATACACATAGAAAATCAACTGCTGATCCTAAAAGTAAAGACATTATTATAAAACCATTCCAATCATATAAGAATGAAACAAATGATAGTATTGGCACACCTAATATAACTGTTGTTACTACAACTGCTCCTATTACTTTTAATACTGATTTCATTTACTATTCTCCAACCTGAATTGTACCTACCATTTTATCACTTACAGGAGCAAGAAGTTCGCACCACTTATCAGCAATTTCATCAGTACCCACCTGAATGTAAAGAGGTTTATCATAACAGTGCCAAACATTATTACCCTTTACTTTGTCACACAATTCTTCTCTATACTTTTCCATTTCAGCAATTTCAGGAGTGTATTCAATACATAATCTTTCACACATCTGCTTTGCTGATAAGTTTCCAAATCTCACTCTAATCATATTTACACTTCCTTGTCTGTCAATTCCAATATCTAATCAAAACATTCTTGAATGATTGTATCACTTCCTTCATTGGACCACCATGTTTTCATTTCTTCAACAATACCTCTTATAGTTGGATTATTATTTAAATAATTTCTAATTTCCTTGTCTGTCATATTTACCTCTATCCAATGAAATACCAGTTATCAGCTACTTGTTCACAATCTTCTAAATAGTAACCTCTAAAGCAATCATAATCATGTACTGGTCCAAATTCAATTACACTTTTAACAGCATTCTTAACTGTATCAGGTACATTACCATCAAGATACTGTTTCCAATAATCATCTAATGAATAACAATATTGCTGAGGATAAGTGATCTGATCGATAATAGTTTCACCTGCCCAAGACCACTTTTCAGGATTATTAACTCTATTAACAATAGTTGACATTACATATTCTGCAGATTCATAAGTAGGACCACCTTCTTGCATTACTACTGCATATACTAAATTCAGTTCATCTTCAGTAAGTCCATAATAATTAAATTCTTTTTGGTCTTCTACTTCTACAACTTCAGAAATTACAAGCTCTTCCTGAGGCTCTTGAATAATTACAGAAGTGATGTTTACAGATTCTAAAGTATTTATATTATTCTTATGAATCATTGCTCCTGTTAACTCTAAGAGAATCAGAACACTTAATAATGCAACCATTTTAATCTTTATCATACATCTTACCTCTATTCTAATTAAATTATATCAAAGAATAGATAGTATGTAAACTAAATTTACTCTATTAAATCCTCATCTCCAGATTCAGTTTTAAGCTTGATTTCATTATCGTGTGCAATACATAAAGCTTGATCAAATAATACTTGAGCAATAGATGTATCATAATAACCTTCTACTTCCATTGCCTTGATAAACATTCTTACATGATCATGAATATCAGCCTTATCATCAGGAATTTCAAATACAGCTTCTGTATTGAAATAATCATGACAACTAATATCATCTCTCAACTCATTATAATAAACAGGTTTTACATTAACTACGATTTTCAATTTCTCTCTTTGCCTCCTCTTTAAATTTAAGTGTATCATCATACAATTCTGTAGCAAGATTTGCTAACTTACCAGCATAATCATTATAAGTCTTTGCCAATAAGATATAATCATCATACAAATGATTATCAGACAAATCAATGAA
>Ga0256404_1001030_pt1 | contig 70455 bp, 56 predicted proteins | sample RumenRJG_01DNA_FD_185990 | JGI IMG/M metagenome (GOLD analysis project Ga0256404, IMG submission 185990) | Bovine rumen microbial communities from Lethbridge, Alberta, Canada - RJG_01 | ecosystem: Host-associated > Mammals > Digestive system > Stomach > Rumen | place: Canada: Alberta | collected... | reverse complement strand
TCACCCTATTTCAGGTGGTTATTGCGGCGGGGTCCCACCTCTTCCCATTCCGAACAGAGAAGTTAAGCCCGCTTGCGCCGATGGTACTGCAATGCAATGCGGGAGAGTAGGAGGCCGCCTTTTTTCACTATAAACAAAGAGTCCCGGTTCGTGTAAAAACGTTCCGGGACTTTTGCTTAATTATAATAGCTTATCGTAATGACTGGACTTCCGGACTTCTGTCTTCTGTCCTTCCGCCTTCCGTCTTCTGTCCTTCCGCCTTCCGTCTTCTGTCCTTCCGCCTTCCGTCTTCTGTCCTTCCGGACTTCCGTCTTCTGTCCTTCCGCCTTCCGTCTTCTGTCTTTTGGCCTTCTTTTATTTCTTAATGAATTTCAATGATGTCGGCATTGACACCCATTTGCGTTTACGGGCTATCTTTAGCGTACTTCCTTTGTCCTGATGAAGCACATAAATGCTGTCGTTTTGCTGTTTCAATGTCGCAGTAAGGTCCTCGCTTCCGTAGTCGTTGGTGATCTGGATTACAGCTGTGTGTTTGTCTTTTATTGTTGCGTTGGTAAATAGCCACTTCCTTCCATCTTGCTTGTCTCCGAAATATCCGGGCATCTCCCCGTATATCTCTTGAAATGGCACGATGATATTATTGTGGTAGAAGTCCATCTTGATGTAGACGTCATATTCTTGGTTGTATAGATAGCCTTTGAATATTGTCGTATCTTTTTCCGCCGCCTTGGCTTGTGCGGCTAAGCTTAATGCAATGATGCTTGAAATAAATAGCTTGTTTAATCTTTTCATCATGTTAACTTATTGATTGTTGCAAAGTTAATCGTTTTCATCAATAAATGACTACTTTTTAAGAATTTCTTTCGATTAATGTTTGCTTTTACCCTTTTTTGTATTACCTTTGCCATAAGAAGATTTAGTTTATGGATAATAATCGGTTATCTCCTGACTTCATTTTCGAATCGAGTTGGGAGGTTTGTAATAAAGTCGGAGGCATCTATGCTGTCTTGTCTACTCGTGCGAAGACGCTGGTAGGACGATTAAAGGATAATCTGGTTTTCATTGGTCCTGATTGCTGGGGTGAGAAGCCATGTCCTTACTTCAAAGAGGTGAAGTCGCTATATGCCGATTGGCGTCAAAAGGCCTTAGCTGACGGCTTACATGTTCGTGTCGGCAGGTGGCTGGTTCCCGGCAGCCCCGTTGCGGTGCTTGTTGATTTCACTCCTTACTATGCTCAAAAGAATACCATATATGGTCAATTGTGGGAAGATTTCCAGGTTGACAGTCTTCATGCTTATGGCGATTACGATGAAGCATCGATGTTCTCTTATGCAGCTGGTTTGGTAGTTGAGAGTTTTTATCTCTTTTATCTTGGTGCGACGAAGCGCGTTATTTATCATGGAAACGAATGGATGACGGGTTTAGGCCTGCTATATATTCAGAAACATGTACCTGCCATCGCAACCATCTTCACGACTCACGCAACGAGCATTGGTCGCAGTATTGCTGGCAACAACAAGCCTCTTTATGATTACCTTGCAGGTTATAATGGCAACCAGATGGCTGCTGAATTGAATATGCAGAGCAAGCATTCGATAGAACGGCAGACGGCTCACCACGTGGATTGTTTTACGACCGTGAGTGATATCACTGCCCGTGAATGCGCCCAATTGCTCGAGAAACCAGTCGATGTGGTGCTGCCCAATGGCTTCGAGAATAATTTTGTTCCCAAAGGCAAGCGCTTTAATATGAAGCGTCAGGAAGCCAGAAAGCGTCTATTGGCCGTTGCTAATGCTTTACTTGGTGAAGACTTCGGTGACGATACGATGTTAGTCGCCACCAGTGGCCGTTATGAGTTTCGTAACAAAGGCATTGACGTCTACATTGATGCGATTAATCGTCTGCGTTATGATGATCGTCTACAGCGCCCTGTCGTGGCTTTCATCGATGTGCCTGCTTGGGTGGGTGAGCCTCGGAAAGATTTGCAGGAGCGCCTTGAGAGTGGTCAGCGCTTTGATACGCCGTTACCAACGCCCCAGCTTACACATACGCTTCACAATACCGACAGCGACAAGGTGTTGAGCATGATGCGTTATCTGCGCATGGACAATGGCAAGGATGACAAAGTTAAATTGATATTTGTTCCTTGTTATCTTACGGGTGATGATGGCATCATTAACCTTAGCTACTACGATGTGTTGCTTGGTTACGACCTTTGCGTCTTCCCGTCTTATTATGAGCCTTGGGGCTATACCCCATTGGAGAGCGTTGCCTTTAAGGTGCCTTGCATCACCACGGATTTGGCTGGATTTGGCCTTTGGGTCAATAAGGAACTCGGTCGCTATGGCGAGCTGAATGATGGGGTGAAGGTTGTACATCGCACAGACAGCAACTACCATGATGTGGCTGATAATATTGAAGAAGCGCTTTGCGAGTACTCACAGTTCAATGCCGCGCTCGTTAAGTCATCGCGTACTAATGCAGAGAAACTCTCAAAGAAGGCCTTATGGAGTGAGTTTATCAAGTATTATGATGAAGCCTACGACATTGCCTTGCGCAATGCTTCGAATAGAATAAAGTTATAATTGTACAATTCAACTATTTATGAAAATCAAAGCTGATTATGCCAATGCTCCCCAGTGGAAGCAGCTTAACATTAAGTCGAGCCTTCCTGAGCAGTTGGAATGCCTTAACGAACTTGCCCACAACATGTGGTGGGCTTGGAACTATGAGGCACGCAACCTTTTCAAAAGTTTAGACGAGGAACTCTACGAGGAGGTCGGTCACAACCCTGTACTGTTGCTCGACCGTCTTGGTTACGACCGCAAGGAAGCCATCGTCAAGGACAAGGCCATTATGCGCAAGATGAAGGAAGTCTATGCAAAGTTCCGCGCTTACATGGATGTTAAGCCCGATACGACCCGTCCTTCAGTTGCTTACTTCTCGATGGAGTATGGCCTCAACCAGGTGCTGAAGATTTATTCTGGTGGTCTTGGTATGCTGGCAGGTGACTACCTGAAGGAAGCCTCTGACTCCAACGTCGATCTCTGCGGCGTCGGTTTCCTCTACCGTTACGGCTATTTCACGCAGACCTTGAGCATGGATGGTCAGCAGATTGCCCGTTACGACGCGCAGGATTTCAACAGTCTGCCTATCGAGCGCGTGCTCGACGAGAATGGCAATCAGGTTGTCGTTGATGTGCCTTATATCAACTATCAGGTGCACGCTTTAGTTTGGCAGGTCAATGTAGGCCGCATCAAGCTGTATCTGCTTGATACCGACAACGATATGAACTCACAGTTTGATAAGCCCATCACTCACTCGCTCTATGGTGGTGATTGGGAGAACCGCCTCAAGCAGGAAATCCTGTTGGGTATGGGTGGCGTGCTGATGCTGAAGAAGCTTGGCATCAAGAAGACGCTCTATCACTGCAATGAGGGTCATGCCGCACTGTGCAACCTGCAGCGCCTTCTTGACTATGTTGAAGGCGGCCTTTCATTCAACGAAGCTCTTGAGCTTGTTCGTTCCAGCTCACTCTATACTGTTCACACGCCGGTGCCTGCTGGCCATGACTATTTCGACGAGAGTCTCTTTGGCAAGTATATGGGTGGCTATCCTCAGCGCCTTGGCATCTCTTGGGATGAGTTCATTGGTATGGGCCGTCAGAATCCTGATGACCACAGCGAGCGTTTCTGCATGAGTATCTTTGCCTGCAACACCTGTCAGGAAGTCAATGGCGTGAGCAAGCTGCACGGCTGGGTGAGCCAGAAGATGTTTGCCTCCATCTGGAGCGGCTACTATCCCGAGGAGAATCATGTCGGCTATGTGACCAATGGCGTTCACTTCCCCACATGGTGCGCTACCGAATGGCGTAAGGTTTACGACAAATACTTTGATCCTTCCTTCATGTCGGATCAGAGCAATGAGGAGATTTGGCATGCCATCTACAATGTACCTGATGAGGAGATTTGGAATACCCGTATGGCTTTGAAGAACAAACTCATCAAGTATATCCGCGATAAGTTCACCAAGCAGTGGCTTCGCAACCAGGGCGATCCCGCTCGTGTGGTGTCGTTGCTTGAGCGCATCAACCCCAATGCACTTATGATTGGCTTCTGCCGTCGCTTTGCTACCTATAAGCGTGCCCATCTTTTGTTTACCGATCTCGATCGTTTGAGCAAGATTGTGAACAATCCCGATCGTCCGGTTTTGTTCTTCTTCTCGGGTAAGGCGCATCCTGCTGATGGTGCAGGCCAGGGCCTGATTAAGCGCATTTATGAGATCAGCCAGCGTCCGGAGTTCCTTGGTAAGATTATCTTCCTTGAGGACTACGATATGCAACTGGCCCGTCGCTTGGTTTCTGGTGTGGACATCTGGATGAACACGCCTACCCGTCCGCTCGAAGCATCGGGTACATCCGGTGAGAAGGCTGAGATGAACGGTGTGGTCAACCTCTCCGTGCTTGACGGTTGGTGGGTTGAAGGCTATCGTAAGGGTGCCGGTTGGGCACTCCCTCAGGAGCGTACCTACCAGAACCAAGGCTATCAGGATCAGCTTGACGCAGCTACAATCTATTCGTTGCTCGAGCATGAGATCGTGCCTCTCTATTATGAGCAGAACAAGAAGGGCTTCAGTCCCAATTGGATTAAGGTCATCAAGAACTCTATCGCAACCATCGCTCCTCACTATACGATGAAGCGTCAGTTGGATGACTATTACAGCAAGTTCTATAATAAGGAGGCAGCCCGCTTCGCCAAGATTTCGGCCAATAACAACCGTCTGGCCAAGGAGATTGCTCAATGGAAGGAAACCGTTGCAGAGCGTTGGGATAATATTAATGTAGTCAGCAAAGACAGCTCTTATCTCGAGAACGGTGGTGAGACTGGACAGAAGTACGTCATCCGTTACACCATCGATGAGCAGGGACTGAATGACGCTATTGGACTGGAACTCGTTACGCTGAAGCCTGATTCCGATCCCAGCGACCGTCGCATCTATAGCGTGAAGGAGTTCAAGATGACCGGCCACGAGGGCAACAATTACAACTTTGAGTTGACATTGGAGCCTGAGCATGCTGGTTCGTTTAAGAGTTGCGTGCGCATGTTCCCGAAGAACAAGAACTTGCCTCACCGTCAGGACTTCTGCTACGTGAAGTGGCTCGATTAATATAAGATTAACGATAAATGGAAAGCCCCAGCTAAGCGGTTACAAGCTTAGTTGGGGCTTCCTTTATGATGAGGAATGAGAGCCTCTATTTAAGGAATCTACAAATGAGTGAGTTCCTTTGCTTAGTAGAGAGGAACGTTGATATCGAAAGGCGAGTCGAAGTCCTTCAGTAGGTCATGCTTGGTGTCCTTCTCTGAAAGGTTGGCATGCTCGGTAGGGATGCGCCAGTCAATACCCAGCGAATCGTCGAGGATGGAAATGCCGCCGTCGGCCTCCGGATGATAGAAGTTATCGCATTTGTACTGGAAGATAGCGGTCTCTGACAATACGGCGAAGCCATGAGCGAAGCCACGTGGGATGAAGAACTGACGGTGGTTGTCTTCGGTCAGCTCAACGGCAACATGTTGGCCGTAAGTGGGTGAACCTTTTCGGATATCTACAGCCACGTCGAGCACTCTGCCGCGTACACAGCGCACCAGTTTACTCTGACTGTAAGGCGGGCGCTGGAAATGCAGACCACGCATCACACCATAAGACGACATCGACTCGTTGTCTTGGCAGAAATCGATGTGACCGACTTTCTCATCAAACTCACGCTGCGAGAAACTCTCGAAGAAGTATCCGCGCGCATCTCTGAAGAGGCGTGGCTCGATAATCAGTACGCCTTCAATGTTGGTTTTGATGACATTCATTCTTCTTGTCTTCCTTCCTTATCTGTTCTTATACATATTCTCGTAATACTTCTGGTAGTCGCCTGAGGTGACATTGTCCATCCATTCCTGGTTGTCGAGATACCAACGTACGGTTCTTTCAATGCCTTCCTCAAACTGCAGGCTGGGCTCCCATCCGAGTTCACGCTGCAACTTCCGGCTATCAATAGCGTAGCGCATATCGTGGCCGGGGCGGTCGGTGACGTAGGTGATGAGGTTTTCATCTTCGCCCTCCTTACGGCCGAGCAGACGGTCGACGGTCTTGATGACGACATGAATGATGTCGATATTCTTCCACTCGTTGAAGCCGCCGATGTTATAGGTGTCGGCAATCTTACCCTTATGGAAGATGAGGTCAATGGCGCGGGCGTGGTCTTCAACATAAAGCCAGTCGCGTACATTCTCACCCTTTCCATAGACGGGGAGCGGCTTGCGGTGGCGGATATTGTTGATGAATAGCGGAATGAGCTTCTCCGGAAATTGGTAAGGACCGTAGTTGTTGGAGCAGTTGGTCACGATAGTCGGCATGCCGTAGGTGTCGTGGAAAGCGCGGACGAAGTGGTCGCTCGATGCTTTCGAGGCAGAGTAGGGGGAGTGCGGATTGTATTTCGTCTCTTCGGTGAAGAACTCAGTGCCGTAGGCGTGATGATGCTCAGACGATGCTTTTGTGGTGAACGGACTTTCAAGTCCCTCGGGGTTGGTGAGTTTCAGCGCACCATACACCTCATCGGTTGAGATATGGTAGAAGCGGCAAGCTACCTTCTCCCCATTCTTTTCGATGTACCAAGGTGTAGGTTGGTTGCCCCAATAGTCCTTTGCAGCCTGCAAAAGACTCAGCGTACCGATGACATTGGTATGTGCAAAGGTGAAGGGGTCTTTAATGGAGCGGTCGACATGACTTTCGGCAGCAAGGTGGATGATGCCGTCTACTTTCTCGTCTTCGATGAGCTTACGGAAATCGGCGAAGTCGCAGATATCCATCTTGACAAACTTGTAGTTGGGCTTATTCTCAATATCCTTCAGGTTGGCTAAGTTGCCAGCGTAGGTGAGTTTGTCGAGGTTGATGATTTTATACTCGGGGTATTTATTGACGAAAAGCCTTACCACATGGCTGCCGATGAAACCGGCGCCGCCAGTGATGACAATCGTTCTTTTATAGGAAGTAGCCATAATGTTGATGATTAATGATGTTCAAAATATCGGCTTATTCTTGCGCTTGCCCTCTTTGGCAATTCTTACGAGATATTGTCCGTATTCATTTTTGAGCATGGGTTGGGCATCCTCAATCAGTTTCTGCTCATCAATCCATCCCTGCTCAAAGGCGATGGTCTCAAGGCAGGCCACCTTCAGACCTTGGCGCTTCTCAATGACTTCGATGAAGGTCGATGCTTCTGCCAAAGAGTCGTGTGTGCCGGTATCGAGCCATGCGAAGCCACGGCCGAGCGTCTTCACCTTCAGTTCCTTATCGTCGAGGAAGACTTGGTTTACGGAAGTAATCTCCAGTTCTCCACGCGTTGACGGCTTGATGTGGGCAGCCACGTCTACCACCTTATTTGGATAGAAGTAGAGTCCGACGACAGCATAGTTGCTCTTAGGCTGTTTGGGCTTCTCTTCGATGCTCAGGCAGTTGCCGTTCTCGTCAAACTCAGCCACACCATAGCGCTCGGGATCGTTGACCCAATAGCCGAAGACCGTAGCTTTCCGCTCTTCCTCAGCCGTACGCACGGCATCACGGAGCATGCCTGTCAGTCCGGCGCCGTGGAAGATGTTGTCACCCAGCACCAGACACACGTCATCGTCGCCGATGAACTCACGCCCGATGATAAAAGCTTGAGCCAGACCGTCAGGAGACGGTTGTTCGGCGTAGGTAAACCGTACGCCAAAGTCGTTGCCGTCGCCAAGCAGACGCTTGAAGGCAGGCAGATCGAATGGTGTGGATATGATGAGAATATCGCGTATACCGGCCAACATCAGTACCGATATAGGATAATAAATCATCGGCTTGTCGAAGATAGGGATGAGCTGCTTGCTCACGCCCTTGGTGATGGGGTAGAGGCGGGTGCCGCTTCCACCGGCGAGAACGATGCCTTTCATTACTTTTGAGATAAGAGGTTGGTCATGCATTTCTTCAGCGAGTCAACCCAGTAGGGTATCTTGATGCCGAAGGTTTGTTTTATCTTAGTCTTGTCAAGCACCGAATAGGCAGGCCGCTTGACGGGAGACGGGAACTCGTCACTGTGGCATGGCTCAATGTCGCAGTTGTGGTTTCCGGCCAGTTCTGCGATTTTGATGGTGAAGTCATACCAGCTGCAAACGCCTTCATTGGAGAAGTGGTAGATGCCGTTCTTCCCCACGTATTTTCTGTTTTCGACGATGTCGAAGATGGCTGCGGCCAGGTCACCGGCATAGGTCGGCGTGCCGCACTGGTCAAAGACCACCTTCAGCTGTGGCTTCGTGGCGGTGAGGTTCATCATCGTCTTGACGAAGTTATGGCCGTATTCAGAATAGAGCCAGGCGGTGCGCAGGATAATATAGTCGCAGCCTACGGCTTGGATTTTCTGTTCGCCGTGGAGCTTTGTCAGACCATAGACACCCGTTGGCGTACCTTTTTGATCTTCCTTGCAAGGTGTATTGTAGGGATCTCCGCCGAAGACGTAGTCTGTGGAGATGTGCACCAGCAGTCCGTTCACCTCTTTCATCACCTTGGCGAGGTTCTCTGGTGCTGTAGCGTTCAGCGTTTCCACGATTTCGCCTGCAGTCTCTGCTTTGTCCACATTGGTCCATGCGGCGCAGTTGATGATGCAGCCCACATGGTTCTCGTTGACCATCTTCCTTACATCATCGATGTTGGTGATATCGAGATGCGTGTACCCTTCGCATACGTCAGTGAAGATGTAGTGGTCTTTGCTTGTCTTGCTGGCCAACTGCATCTCGTTGCCGAGCTGCCCGTTGGCCCCAGTGACTAATATATTCATTATATATATTGAATGTTTCTTTCTGCTTTATTTCTTGTTTCCGTATTTATAGTCGGTACCATAGCCGTAGCCATAGCCATAGCCGTAGCCATAGCCGTAGCGTTTGCTGACAGAAGTGCCGTTGAGAATCAATGCCATGTGCGGATACTTCTTTTGATCGTAGATGCGGTTGAGCTCAGGCAACATAGAGCGTTCGAGGAGACCTGCACGCACCACGAAGAGCGTATTGTCGGCATAGGATGCGATGATTTCGGTGTCGGCCACAATCTCGATAGGCGGACAGTCTAAGAGGATGACGTCGTATTGGTCGCGAAGCTCATCTAAGAGCGTCTTCAACCGACCATTAGCCAAAAGCTCTGCGGGGTTAGGCGGCATCACTCCAACCGGTATCAGGTAGAGGTTGTCGATATGTGCTGACTTGACAATTAGCTCCTGTGGATTGTCGCTCATGCCGTTGAGGTAAAGTGAGAGTCCCTTCTTCGGAGAATTTACGAACGTTGACATCGAAGCCTTGCGCAGGTCGCAGTCTATGATAAGCACCTTCTTGCCTTTGATGGCCATGGCTGCGGCTGTATTAAGGGTGAGGAAGGTCTTACCACTATTCGGATTGAATGAAGTAAGCAAGAGGACGTTCTTCTCCTTGTTGTTGCCGAGGAAGTAGTCCACCTTTGTTCTAAGCAAGCGGAAGCTCTCATTCATCATGTCTTGTCCGCCTTCCTTCACAACGAGTTTGAGCTTATCCTTATCCATATCCTTACGGGTCAGGCGCTTGTACCACTTAATCTGATTACCATAAGGCACCTCGCCAACCAGAGGAATCTTCACATCCTCGAGATCCTTGCGGTTACGCAGGCGGGTATTCATGTTCTCGATGAGCAAGAGAATGCCGGCCGGGATAATGAGACCCAATACCAGTGCGATAAGCATAATCTGCTTAGACTTTGGCGATACGGGTCTGTTGGAACCGAAAGGCGCTGAGATTACACGTACGTTGTAAGCAGTGAAAGCCTGCGAGAGCTCATTCTCCTCACGCTTTTGGAGGAGGAAGATATACAGCTGCTCCTTCACTTTCTGCTGACGTCCTACGCTCTGCAGATATTCAGCCTGACCAGGAGCTTGCGCGATGCGCTGCTTGGTCTTGTTCTCCTCAAGCTGCGCCTGGCCCACTTGTGCGTTGATTCCTGCCACGAGGTTGTCGATACCTGCGAGGAGTGACTTACGCATGGCGGCAAGCTGCTCGTCATAGTCCTCCACGATGGGGTTCTTCGTCGATGAGTTGGCCACCAGCTGGTTGCGCTGCATGAGCAGCGTGTTGTATGCGGAAATCTCTTTTTCGATGGACTGGTTGTCTATTCCCGAGTTTGCCGGGAGCAGCTGGTAGTGGTTCTTCGTACTGCGGAAGAGCATGCCGCGCACGTAAGTGGCCATGGCGCGCTGCGTGCTGAGGTCAATCAACTGCTTGTTGGCATCCTTTGACTGCTGCATATAGAGGTCGGCGGTTGCCTGCTCGTCGGGAATGAGGTGAGAGCTGCGGTAGGAGGAGATGTTGGCGTCAAGGCCGCCGAGTTCCTTCTCGATGATGGCAATGCGGTTGTTGATGAATTTCGAAGTGGCGCTGATGACCTGGTTCTTGTCTTTCACCCACTGCTCCTTGTAAACGCTAATCACGGTGTTGATGATGTCGGTGGCGCGCTCAGGAATGACATCGGTATAGCTGATGTTGAGGTCAGACGACTGTTTGTCGGCCAGTGCCACAGACAGACGCGACTGCATAGCGATAGTCATATTATATAAGGTGGAGCGAAATACCGTGATGGGCAGGTTGTCCTCTGCTACGAAGGAGCCGAAATAGCTGGTCGGCTTCACAATGACCTTGCCGGCGGGGGTGTTGATGACCTGGTTGACGTTGCCCTCGACGGTCTTGTCTTCTCCCATGGGTTCTCCGTCACGTGTGAACTCCGACATTTTGATTTTGCCGTTAGGACTCAGTTCCAGCTTCAGCGAGGCCATCTCGTCGTCGCTTAGACCCATGAAACGCACGGTGACGGGCAGCGTCTTGCCATATAGCTCATAGTCGTGGAACGTGCCGGGGACAATGTAGTTCATATCCAACCCGAGCCGACGGCCTGCTTCGAGCAGCACCGATGGGGCCTGAATGTTGTAGAGCTCATTGTTTACGTTGGTTTGGCCCATGTTGTAGCCCATATTCGAGAATACACTCGAAATGTCGCTGATGCCTTGCTGTTTGGTCTCGTCCTTGATGAGTACGATGGCCGAGCGCGTATATTGCTTTGGCTGTTTCTTGACATAATACATGCCCAAGAGAAGGCAGGCGATGACAGAAATCACAAACCATTTCCAGTTACTGCTGAAAAGCAGCCACAGTGCGTGGAGGTTTAAGCCCTCCTCTTGAACTTCTTGCTGTTGGATATTGTCGTTCTCAGACATAGGAGAAAAAGATTTGAATATTCGTTATTATTTGAGCAGTACGGCGATGGAGGTGAACAGCGAGGCCAATGAAATCCAGAAGGAAGTCGACCTTACATTGTTACCGTTGACTGTTGATTGTCTTGCGCGGGTGTCGTTGGGCGTGACGTAGATGACGTCATTCTGCTGGATGAAATAGGCGGGTGAGCTGGATACATCCTTCCAAGAGCAGAGGTCCACCTTATATATTTTATTAAGGCCACCCTCATTTCGCATCACGGTTACGCTGTCGCGCTTACCGTAGATAGTGAGGTCCCCGGCCTTGCCGAGGGCGTCGAGCAGGGTAATCTGGTCGCGGTCGATAGAGTACTGACCCGGTTTGGCGACTTCACCGAGGACTGAGAAGTAGAGGTTGGCAAAGTCGCAGGTCACTACGGCGTCCTTCACGAGGTCTTTGCCGACGAGCATACCCTTGATGAGCGATGCCACCTCGCCGCGCTGCAAACCGGCGATGTGCACTTTTCCGAGGACGGGGAAATCGATATTGCCGTCCAAGTCGATGGTATAGAATGATACATTCTGGCTGCCGTTGTAGTAGCTGTTGTTTGTACCCTGCCCTACACGATAGGAAACCGTAGAGAGGTTAAAAAGCTCGGCCAGTTCCGGGTCCTTGCTCTTTACGATGATGGTAGCCTTGTCACCTGGTTGGAAGGTGATGTATTTTGGCTGAACCGACGGCACCCCTTGACCGGGCTGAATGTCTTGGAAGTAGCCAATCGTCTTCGGCGTTTGGCAACCGACCATCGCTAACACTGTGAATATTGCACAAAGAAGCGGAAATCTTAAACTCTTTAACATATTCTACTTTTATTTTTGTTGCTGTTGTATTATAGAGGAGAAGCCTTTAGATTACAAAGTTACCATAATCTATTAAAGCAACAACACTATTCTAACCTTTTATAGTATCTTTTAACATTCAAGGCCTCGGTCAAGCAGAATTGAGTCCTGCGGAACATGTTAAAAACACATAATTAGTTACGACTTGTTTGAAAATAGCATAACTTTGCAAGCAGATGAGGTGACGGTTTGCGTCGCTTTGCTTTAAGATTATATAAACTATTTTCTATCAATAAGATGAAAAGTATCAAGTTTTTAGTTTGTTCATTAGCGGCTGCCTTGTTGATGGCAGCTTGCGGCACCACCTCCACCGTTCCTGTTACGGGTCGCAAACACACGCTGTTGGTATCTGATGCCCAGGTGCTGAGCCTGAGCAATCAGGAATACAGTAAGTTCATGAAGACGGCCAAAGTTTCCACCGATGCCACCAAAACGGCGATGGTGAAGCGGGTCGGTCAGCGGCTGGCCTCTGCTGTTGAGACCTATCTGAAGAACAACGGCATGTCTTCGGAGATTCAGAATTTCAGTTGGGAGTTCAACCTTGTGCAGAACAAGGAAGCCAACGCCTTCTGTATGCCCGGCGGTAAGATTGTAGTGTATGAGGGCCTTCTGCCTTACACGCAGAACGAGGCTTCGCTGGCCATCGTGCTCGGCCACGAGATTGCGCACGCTGTCGCCAAGCACTCGGCTGAGCAGATGTCGAAGCAGATCCGTCAGCAGTATGGCACACAGATTCTCGGAACGGTGCTCAACTCGGCCGTCGGCAGCGGTGTGGGCGATGTGGCCGCGGCCATTGCCCAGCAGGGTTTCTCGTTTGCCAACCTGAAATACAGCCGTGACAACGAGAGCGAGGCCGACCACATTGGTCTGATTTTCGCAGCAATGGCCGGTTACGACCCCGAGCAGGCTATCCCCTTCTGGCAGCGCATGGCATCCGGTTCGAGCAGCAACCAGAGCGATATCTTCAGCGATCACCCCAGCGATGCCAAGCGTATCGCTGCCCTGCAAAAGGAAATGCCTGAGGCACTGAAGTATTACAAGGCCGCTACCGCATCGTCGACGACCACAAAGAAAACGACCACAAAGAAAACGACCACGAAGAAGACAACTACGAAAAAGCGTTCAACTTCTAAGCGCCGCTAATCCATAACTGCCCTTCGCCAGCGCTCTCAAAGGACGTATGGCGTAGCCGCTACCCAATGTTACCGCAAGAAGCTAAATCGGTTTCTTGCGGTATTATTTTGCGCTTTCTTTTGGAGAGGGAAGGGGCGAGACCGTTTTGTCGAGCTCGGCAATCCATTCGTATTTCTTCGTCCAACGCCAAACCGTGGTGCGCGGCAGGTTGGTGATGTTCTGAATCTGCGGATTGCTGAGGCCGATGCGAATCAGATAACACACGCGCAACTCCTGACGGTCGACGCGCCCGAGCTTGCGGATGAGCATGTCGGTGAAGTCGGGGTAGAGCTTATCCACCGCTAACAGCAGTTGTTTCCATTCCTCATCGCTCATCTCGTGGCGCCCCTCAGACGACCGTCTCACGGCGTCGACAACGTCTTGGGCACTGCCTTCCAGTTTCGTCTGGTGGAGCAGGCGCATGAAACTCTTGTTCTGGTTGATGATATCCTCCAGCATCTGCTCCTTCTCCTTGAGTATGCTCTTGTAGTTCTCAATCTCTATCGTGACCCGCTCCAGTTCGCTTTGCGTGTGGGCGAGCCGTTGTTCCTGCCGGTGCAGCTCGTCTTCCTTCACCTGGTTTTCCTTACGTTGCTGCATCAGCTCACGCTCATACGACCGCGCTATCTTGCGCTGATAGACGATCTCGCGGTCGAACTTCCTCCTCAAAATGATGAAGACCACAATGAGGAAGAGCATGATGAACAGACTGACAGCCATCACCCAGAAGGCATCCTTGCGGTAAAAGGCTACCGGTTGGGCAGTGAGCATTAAGTTGAGGAGCGTTCTCATTCTCATTTGATTTTATGGCAAAGTTACTGTTTTTTCCATTAAAATACCGCCTCAATACCGCTCATTTTGTTCCACTTTGTTCCATTTGGAACGCTGTGGAATGATATTAAAGGATAATTATAAAGGATAAGTCCTAACTTTGCATCGTAACCCAAAAGCAGTAAAGCTATGTTGACTTATTACTTTCTCATCGACTATCTCACATCCAATTTGTGGCTCATCTGGACACTCATCTGTGTCCTGGCCCTCATCTTAGAGGTGTCGTCAGGTACTTTCTACCTCATGTGTTTTGCGCTTGGCGCCGCGTGTTCCATCGTGGTCTCCCTGTTCCCCGTACCTTTCTGGGTGCAGGTGCTGGTGTTCGCTGTAGGCTCAGTGCTGAGCGTGTATTGCGTTCGCCCCTTTGCGCTGAGGTATCTGCATCCCAACAAGGCCGACCGTCCGAGCAATGCCGACGCCCTTCTCGGTCGTGAGGGTGTCGTCATAGAAGCCATCCGCCCCGACCGCGACGGCTATGTAAAAGTCGACGGCGACGAGTGGCGCGCCGTAGCCAAGGATGGCGGCAGCATCGCCAAGGGCGAGCGCGTGCGCATCGTAGGCCGCGAGAGCATCATCGTGACCGTGGAACAAATTTGAATTATCCTTTAATCAGTATCCAATTATTTAAATCTTATTACTATGGTAGGACTTTATGTTTTAGTAGGCCTCGTCATTCTGGCAATCCTGTTTGCCAAGATGGCCATCGTGATTATTCCCCAAAGTGAGACCCGCATCATTGAGCGGCTCGGTAAGTATTACGCCACCCTCAAGCCCGGCATCAACATCATCATCCCCTTTATCGACAGGGCGAAGGTGATTGTCACCATGCAGCGTGGCCGCTATATTTACAGCAACCACATCGACTTGCGTGAGCAGGTGTACGACTTCGACAAGCAGAATGTGATTACGAAAGACAACATCCAGATGCAGATCAACGCACTGCTCTATTTCCAGATTGTCGATCCTTTCAAGGCTGTTTACGAAATCAACAACCTGCCCAACGCTATCGAGAAGCTCACGCAGACCACACTGCGTAACATCATCGGTGAGATGGAACTCGACCAGACGCTCACCTCGCGCGACATCATCAACACAAAGCTGCGCGGCGTTCTCGACGATGCCACCAACAAATGGGGCATCAAGGTCAACCGTGTTGAGCTGCAGGACATTACGCCGCCGCAGAGCGTGCTGATGGCCATGGAGAAGCAGATGCAGGCTGAGCGCGACAAGCGTGCCACTATCCTCACCTCTGAGGGTGAGAAGCAGGCCCAGATTCTGAAGTCGGAAGGTGAGAAGACGGCTACCATCAACCGCGCCGAGGCCGACAAGCAGCAGTCCATCCTGCGTGCTGAAGGTGAGGCTACGGCCCGCATCCGCAAGGCTGAGGCCGAGGCTGCCGCCATCGAGAAGATTACCCAGGCCGTGGGTCAGTCGACCAATCCGGCCAACTATCTCTTGGCCAAAAACTACATCGCAATGCTTCAGCAGTTGGCCAGCGGCGACCAGAATAAGACGGTCTTCCTGCCTTACGAGGCTACCAATCTCATGGGCAGCTTAGGCGGCATCAAGGAATTGTTCAAGTAAATGAAGTTCGGAAGTTCTGAAGTCCCGAAGTCCAGTCATTACGCTATTCAAATCCAGTTAACAGATACTTAGCCATTTGACTGAACTTCTGAACTTCTGAACTTCCGAACTTCCCTCTATAAATAATAGTATAGCACATGAATATTTGTATTGTTTGTGGCGCCCGCCCCAACTTCATGAAGGTGGCGCCCGTTATCCGCGCCATTAAGGCCGAGCAGCGCCATGGCGTGGATATCAATTACCGTTTGCTTTATACGGGAGCTGACGGCGACCCGACCATCGAACCGTCGCTGTTCAGTGATCTGCAGATCGAATCGCCCGATTACTGCCTCGACGTCACCTGTGAGAACCTCAACGAGATTACCGGACTGGTGATGCAGCGTTTCGAGCTCTGGCTTCAGCATCACCCGGTTGATACCGTCGTGGTGGTTGACGACCTCGCCTCGACGATGGCTGTGGCCATTGTGGCGAAGAAGCAGGGACTGCGGCTGGCCCACATCGCCGCCGGTACGCGGTCGTTCGACATCAACATGCCCAAGGAAGTCAACCGGCTGGTCATCGACGGCTTGTCGGATATCTTGTTCACGGCCGGCGTGAGCAACAACTCCATCGCCAACCGCGAGGGCGCCGAACTGTCAAAGGTCTATATGGTGGGCAATGTGCTGATGGACAACCTGCGCTTCAACCGAGACCGCCTCGTGCGCCCGACCATCTTCGACGGCGATGCGAAGACCGGACTGCCGCCATTGGAGGACAACGGTTATATCGTGTTTACGCTCAACCGTAAAGCGCTCATTCATGACATTGACCACCTGCAGGAATTGCTGCTCGCCATTGCCGACCGTCAGGGCGACGTGCCGGTGATAGCGCCATTGCGCGGCAAAGCGGCTGAGGCTGTAAGCCAATGCGTGATGGCCAATGCTTCCGCTCACATCTATGTGATTGATTCCTTGCCCTATCTTGAGTTCTCTTATCTCACCGCTCACGCCAAGGGCGTCATCACCGACTCGGGCAATGTGGCTGAGGAAGCCACGTTCAACCTGGTGCCTTGCATCACGCTGAACAGCTACACCGAGCACTATGAGACGGTGAAGGTGGGGTCCAACGTGCTCGTTGGCGAGGAGCCCTCACGGCTGGCCGAAGCGGTCGGCGATATGGTGGCCGGTCGGTGGAAGTCCTGCGGTCTGCCCGAGCAGTGGGATGGCCGTACGGGTGAGCGTATCGTGAAGATCTTGGAATCATGAAGGAGACCGCCTTATTTATTAAGAACATGGTTTGTGACCGGTGTGTGATGGCTGTTGACGACGCTTTGCGCCAGCAGTCGCTCCGGCCGGTCAGCGTGGAGCTGGGCAAGGCTGTGGTTGAGGGTGAACTGACCGCCGGTCAGCGCACCGCCCTCCAACAACGGTTGCAGCAGCTCGGTTTTGAGTTGCTTGACGACCGTCGGCAACAGACCATCGCGCAGATCAAGGCCGCCGTCATCCGTCTGGTCCACTATCAGCAGGGCAACGCGCAGGTCAACCTCTCCGAATATCTCCGGCAGGAGCTGCACCAGGATTATTCCAGCCTGTCGAAGCTCTTCTCCGAATATGCCTCGAAGACCATCGAGCGCTATTACATTGAACAGCGCATCGAACGGGTGAAGGAGCTGCTGACCTACGACGAGCTGACGCTGTCGCAGATTGCTTTAGAGATGAACTACTCCAGCGTGGCCTATCTCTCGAGCCAGTTCAAGAGTGTCACCGGCATGACACCGTCGCAGTTCAAGCGTCTCCACGGCCAACAGCGGCGCAAGTTGGATGAGATTTAGATTGTGTTCTTGAGCCATTTGGTTTAAGGGCTTTTGATGTTGCAATGGCGGGCTCCGGGCTCAGCCATTGCAATTTGTTTGGTTCGTCGGTGCCCGTTATTCCAAATGTTAAAAACTAAGAAAATAGCGGACAAAATCGTGTTCGGGTTTTGCGTTGTTCCAGCGATGAAACGACGCCCAATTATGGATGAAACAACGAAAAAACAGCGCGGAAACCGGCGTTTTTGCCTTGCCGCATCGCGATAACTATGCTTTCGCACCGCGATAACTATGGTATCGCATCGCGATAGCTATGCTCTCGCACCGCGATAGGTATGCTTTCGCACCACGATAGCTATGCTATCGCACCGCGATAAGTATCTGATGACGGACTCTTAGTGGCCTGATTCAACCGAGATTTAGACCTTAAACAATGTAAGCTGTTGATTTATAGCGACTTGCTAAAACTCTCGCGTAGCGGCCGTATGCTGACCGACGGACGACTTGTTCGCAAATAACACCGTCTCCATGTTAAAAAATCACCAATTAATTTGACAAAACCCCGGGGGCTCGCATTCGCTCATCCCCGGGCTATTCTCCGCAACCGCTCCGCGGTTGGTAAATATTGCTTGCTAAACTTGAATAGACTATCCGATGGTGGGAGAACACCACCATCGCGGTGTTTTACTGGTGTGTCTCACGCAGCAGGTCGTTGACCGTCTTCACGGGGTTGAAGGTCGACAGCGGCACTTCTACGAAGACCGTGTTCCAGTCGCTCATGGAGCCATTCCATAGACCGGGCAACTCGAGCGCTTTCAGCTGACGGCCGTTTTTGCTCTTGCTGCTGATGAAGCCGGTGTTGTGGTCAACATAGTCGGGCAGGTGGAAGGGATGCCCCTGATAGTCTTTCGTGGCGCAAACCAAGTCGACGGGGTTGAAGTGGGTACCGCCGGTGAACATCTTTACATAAGCTTCGTTGCTCTTGTCAATCTGACTGCTCTCCAATATTTGAGGACTGACCGTACCATCCTGATTATAAGCGAGGAACGGGCCGCCACCGGGTTCGCCCACGTTCTTCACCACACCGCAGACGCGAATGGGGCGGTTGAGCTTCTTCCGCAGATAGATGACGAGGTCGGCATCCTCCAGTTCCTTGATGTCGGACTTGCGGCAGCAAAGCACGTGTTGTACGAAGCGGATGATCTCTTCCAGTTTGGCGTGGTTATATTGGCCCGAATCCAACAGTTTGAGATAATCGAACACCTGGCGTTGCACCTTTACCAGCACACCGCCGATGACCTTCTTCCATTGTACGGTGTCGCCCTTCAAGCGGTCGGGTACCACATTGTCGATATTCTTGATGAAGATGACGTCGGCATCGATGTCGTTGAGGTTCTCGATGAGTGCGCCGTGGCCACCCGGACGGAAGAGCAACGATCCGTCCTCGTTGCGGAAGGGCGTGTTGTCGGGATTGGCGGCGATGGTGTCGGTGCTGGGCTTCTGCTCAGAGAACGTAATGTCGTAATGAATGCCGAATTTCTGCTCATACTTGGCTTTCTTCTCGGCCACACGCTGCTTGAACAGCTCCAGATGGTCGTGGGAAACGGTGAAGTGGATGTGCGACTCGCCGTTGGAGCTGGCATAGAGCGCGCCTTCTACCAGATGCTCCTCTAATGGGGTGCGGATGCCGTCGTCGTAGCGGTGGAAGAGCAGCAGGCCCTTCGGCAGCTGACCGTAGTTGAGGCCCTCGGCATTGAGCAGGTTGGCTACAACAGCCTTGTATTCGCCGTCGGCTACAAGCTCATCGATGCTCTTCTTGTTGTTTTCCACGCATTTGGCGTTGAGGGCTTCGTAGAAGGCGAAGTGCTTGATGTCGCTGAAGAACGTCTTCTCAAAGTCGGTCTGCGGCTTGTCGTAGTCGGCATTGAGAAAGCCAAATATATTCTTGAACATACGGCTGGCGGCACCCGATGCGGGAACAAACTTCACCACCTTATGCCCTTGCTGCTTGTAGGCTTCCCATGCCTCAACGTCTTGCTGTTGCTGGTCGGCACCCTCGGCGAGGATGCCTTTGCCTACGGCTGCTGCGCCTTCGAGCTTGAGGAAGGGGAAACCCTGTCGGATCTGTTCTAATTGGTGCTCTACTTGGGCTACGGTCATGCCGCGGCCTTCAATCTGTTGTTTGTCTGCCTGTGTTAGCATAGCGATCTGGTTTAATAGTCTTATTGATGCAAATTTAATGTTTTTCCGCTAATGTGGCAAAGTCCGTCCCGCTTTTTTATAGCTTTTTATATATGGCAGGGCGCCCCGAATGGTCGCGGCCGTGGCGCCATCCGTTATTCCATAACTTTTTTCCAAGATTTCGTAACAGCGGAATGCGCCGTTTGCCGTAACTTTGCAACCGTAAACAAGCAACATTAATATTAATACTTACGACAATGAAAAAGGTGATTACAGTAAACGGAATGAGATGTGAACATTGCAAGGCTAAGGTGGAAGGCGCTTTGAAGGCCATTGACGGGGTCAATGCCGCTGAGGTGAGCCTGGCCGACCACAACGTGACCGTCGACTATGATGAGGCCAAGGTGCAGCCCGAAGCCATGAAGGATGCCGTAGACAACTGCGGACACTTCGAGATGGTGCTGTAGGACGATAGTCATGGCACAGTTTTGTTTGGTATCAGTGTAGTGGCCGGCCTTGTGCCGGCCACCAGCCGCATGTGACATAGTGGAGGAAAAAATATATAAGGGATAACAAAATATGAAGCAGACAATACCCGTGGTCGGCATGGCATGCGCGTCGTGCTCGGCCAACGTTGAGAGAAAGTTGAACTCGCTGGACGGCATCCAGTCGGCCTCAGTCAGTCTGGCCGGGCGCTCCGCACTGGTCGACTACGACCCGTCGAAGATCAGTCTGGAGACGATGAAGAAAGAAATCAATGGCATCGGTTACGATCTCGTCATTGAGAAAGACCGGTCGGTGGAGGCCATTCAGAAGCGCGAATACACCATTCTGCTTCGCCGCACGGTGCTGTCGTGGGTGTTGTCGGTGGTCGGCATGTGCATCAACATGCGGTGGCTGCCCATCGGGGACACGACGGTGGTCAATCAGGTGGCGCTGCTCATCGCCTTGGCCAATATGTATTTCTGTGGCCGCCAGTTCTATGTATCGGCGTTTAAACAAATACGTCACGGTGCCGCCAACATGGATACCCTGGTGGCGCTCTCCACGGCTATCGCCTTCATTTTCAGTGCCTACAACACGTTCTGGGGCGATGCGTCGCTCACTTATTTCGACTCTTGCGGCATGATCATCACCTTTGTGTTGACCGGTCGTCTGTTAGAGGAGAAAGCCAAGGACGGCACCGCCACGAGCATCAAGCAGCTCATGGGTCTCGCTCCGAAAACGGCCCACATCGTCGAGGACGGTGAGGTGCGCGAGGTGCCTATCTCTACGATCGACGTGGGCGACCTGCTCGAGGTGCGCCCCGGTGAGAAGGTGCCGGTCGACGGCGAGGTGGTCTCGGCTGAGAGCTTCATGACGCCCGATGCCGCCTATGTCGATGAGAGCATGATTACCGGTGAGCCGACACCCGCCGAGAAGAAGAAAGGATCGAAGGTGCTGGCCGGTACCATCCCAAGTCAAGGTAAGTTCCGCATGCGTGCCCGCCAGGTGGGCGAGAACACGGCGCTGGCGCATATCATCAAGGTGGTACAGGAGGCTGAGGGCAGCAAGGCGCCGGTGCAGCGCATCGTCGACAAAGCCGCGCTGGTGTTTGTACCCGTAGTGGGCGCCATCGCGCTTATCACCTTCCTCGTCTGGTTGGCTGTCGGCGGTATGGCCGTATTGCCGAAGGCCATCATCTCGGCCGTCACAGTATTGGTCATCGCTTGCCCCTGCGCTATGGGTCTGGCCACGCCGACAGCCCTGATGGTGGGCGTGGGCAAGGCGGCCGACCGTCATGTGCTCATCAAGGATGCTACGGCGCTGGAGCTGTTGCGTAAGGTGAATGTCCTCGTGACCGATAAAACCGGAACGCTGACCATCCCAAATCAGCAGGTCGACTTCACCAAGGCCGATGACCTGCCGTTAGAGGATCGCGAACGGCTGAAGCCACATGTGTCCGAGGCTATGGCGCAACTGCAGAAAGATGGCATCGATGTGTGGATGATGAGCGGCGACAAGGAAGAGGCCGCCAAATACTGGGCCGACAAAGCGGGCATCAAGCATTATAAGGGTAAATGCGTGCCCGCTGATAAGGAAAACTTAGTGAGAAAGCTGAAAGAGGAGGGCAAGACCGTAGCCATGATTGGCGATGGCATCAACGATACGCAGGCGTTGGCTCTGGCCGACGTGAGTATCGCCATCGGTACGGGCACCGACGTGGCGATGGATGTGGCGCAGGTGACGCTCATCTCCGACGATATGATGGCGCTGCCCGACAGCGTTAGGCTCAGCCGCAAGACGGTGAAGATGATTTGGGAGAACCTCTTCTGGGCGTTCATCTACAACCTCATCTGCATCCCCTTGGCTGCCGGTGTGCTCTATCTGTTCTACGACAATCCACCCATCCAGCTCACTCCGATGTGGGGTAGTGCGCTGATGGCATTCTCAAGTCTGAGCGTGGTTCTAAATAGTCTGCGCCTGAAGTGGGCTTAGACCACCAGTTCTTCTCCACTGAAATCTGCAGGGAGAAGTTGGGATTGGGTGTCCACCGCAATGCTGCCCCGAGTTTATCGCCAAAAGCGTTATACCCGGGGTAGCTGTCGTAATAGCCCAGGGCACCGTAGCGGCCAAAGTAGCCCGGGTAACCATAATAGCCGCCATAGCCCTGCATGCCGCTGTTGACCAGCGACTTCTGACCGTAGACGTAGCCGGTGAGATGGTCGTTGAACTGATAGCCCAGCTCACCGTAGAGTCCGCCATTGGTGACGTTGATGCCATCCCAGTTGAGGTGGTTGATGTAGCCGCCCGCAGTGAGCCAGGCCCGCTTGCCGAGGGGCGCCACATAAGTCGCAGTTACATTTTGCGCAAAGCCCGCACCCTTGGGTGCACCCTTGCCGAAGCCTGCCATCACGCTGAGGTTGACGCTCGCGTTGAGGCCCTGGTGAAGCGGCGACGTCGACAGATGGGTCGAGGGCGTTACCGGCGACAGTTGGGCCGGCGCCAGATAACTCTGAGCCGACACGGTGAGCGCCATGAATAGCAATACTATCAAACTGATGGTCTTATGCATCTTGAATACTCCTTACACATTATTATATATAGACCCGGCAACGGCAGGATATGGCTCCGGCAACGGTGCCATGTCTTCACGCCGGTCGTCTGCCGTGGTCTTTTCTGCAAATTTACGCCGTTTGCGCTAATAATGAGCAAAACGAGGTGAGGCTTAACATTATTTGAGCTTTTAAGATTGCTGGGTATCTATTCAGCCATTTATATTCGGCGCACCCGATAAACCCTGTGGATGCGTCTGTACCGGACCAACTGTACATGGTTTGCTGTCGCAACTTATTTCTCACGCCGATTACGCCGATTTTGGGAATGCAGCACCTGTGCTGTCTGTGTTAAATCCAGGCGCACCCGACAAACCCTGTGGAGATGTACGCCACCAAGATTGCATACCTCCACGGATTTTATCCGCTGCACCACATGCTGCATCAGTGAAATCAGCGCCATCAGCGTGAGATAGAAATTAGGATGCCAAAGTTATCGTCCCCCACGGACATTATCGGGTGCGCCAATATAAATGGCTGATAGTTACTGACAGGTATCGACTAACACTATAATAAGGTGAAACGCACAAATTATTCAATTTTTCCTCAAATTGTTTGCGGGTTTGAAAGAAAAGATATAATTTTGCAAACGAATTAATATTAAAGCAACATTCACAATGAAAGCTTACGCAACATATTCCTATTATTACTTTTACTTTGCAAGAAATTGTGAAGCGGGAAGTTGCGTGTAATTTCAACTTAAGACAAACGATAGTTAATCCGAAAGGTTTACATCATAGTCCCGCTTCAGTGTATATTGAGGCGGGATTTTTTAATTTAATAAGACAATGAAGAGAATAGCGATACAAGGTTACTTAGGTTCGTTCCATGACATTGCGGCCCACCAGTATTTCGAGGGTGAGCAGGTGCAAATCATCTGCTGCGCTACGTTCGAGGGCGTGTTCGAGAATATCAAGCGCGACCCCACCGTCATTGGCATGCTCGCCATCGAGAACACTATCGCCGGTTCATTGCTCCATAACTATGAGTTGCTGCGCGACAGCGGAACGTCAATCGTTGGCGAGCATAAGCTCCACATCACCCACAGCATCTGCTGTCTGCCCGACGACGACTGGACGACGCTTCGCGAGGTGCATTCCCATCCGGTGGCACTCATGCAATGCCGCGACTACCTTGCCAACCACCCCGATTTGAAAGCCGTTGAGGCCGAGGATACTGCCGGTAGCGCCGAGTTTATTCACGACAACCAATGCCACGGATGGGCCGCCATCTGCCACGCCGACGCCGCTGAGATGTACGGATTGAAGGTGCTCGAGAACCACATTGAGGACAACAAACACAACTTCACCCGCTTCCTCGTCGTCACCGACCCGCGCAAGGCCGACTTCCTGCGACCGCTCAACCAAGCCAATAAGGCCAGTCTCGTCTTCTCTTTGCCCCATGAGGAAGGGTCGCTGTCGAAGGTGTTGACCATCCTCAGCTTCTACGATATCAACCTCACCAAGATACAGTCGTTGCCCGTCATCGGCCACGAGTGGGAATATATGTTCTACGTCGATGTCACCTACACCGACTTCATCCGCTACCGACAGTCGATTGACGCCATCACGCCCTTAGTGAAGACTCTAAAGATATTAGGCGAATACAAAGCATCTTAATACAAACATCACTATGAAACCAGCAGAAAGAGTTAACAGCATACAAGAGTATTATTTCAGCCGTAAGCTCAAGGAGATAGCGCGGCTCAACGCTGAAGGTCAGTACATTATATCGCTGGCCATTGGTTCACCCGACATGCCGCCTTCAAAGCAGACTATTGACAAACTGTGCGAGGTGGCCCGCGACCCCAACGCCCACGGCTACCAGCCGACAAGTGGACTGCCCGAGTTGCATAAGGCTATGGCCGGCTTCTACAAGCGCATCTACGGCGTCGACCTCGACCCGATGCGCGAGATCCAACCCATCATTGGCTCGAAGGAAGGCATCATGTATGTCACCCTTGCCTTCTGCAATGCCGGTGACGAGGTGCTGATCCCCGATCCGGGCTATCCCACCTACACCGCCGTCAACAAGCTGTTCGGTACGAAGATAGTCAACTATGACCTTCGCGAGGACAACGGCTGGCAGCCCGACTTCGACCAACTCGAGCGGATGGACCTGAGTCGTGTGAAGGTGATGTGGGCCAATTACCCCAACATGCCGACCGGTGGCAACGCCCGTCGGGAGACCTTCGAACGGCTGGTCGACTTTGCCCGCCGCCACGACATCCTCGTAGTCAACGACAATCCCTATTCGCTCATCCTCAACGACCACCCCATGAGCCTCATGCAGGTACCGGGAGCCAAGGACTGCTGCGTCGAGTTCAACTCAATGTCGAAGAGCCATAACATGCCCGGCTGGCGTGTCGCCATGATGGTGAGCAACCCCGATTACATCTCGTGGATGTTCAAGATACAGAGCAATATAGAGAACGGAACCTTCCGCGGCATACAGCTCGCCGCCGCTGAGGCTTTCAACACCAATACGCCCGAGTGGCACCGCGAGAACAACATCGAGAATTATCACCGCCGCCGCGTCATCGCCGAGGACATCATGCGGGCCCTTGGCTGCAGTTTCGACCCCACGCAGGTGGGCATGTTTCTCTGGGGCAAGATACCCGACAAATACGAGAATGTGGAGGACCTCACCGAAGCGGTGCTGCACAAGGCGCGCGTCTTCATCACTCCGGGGTTCATCTTCGGCAACAACGGCGAGCGTTACATCCGTATCAGCCTCTGCGCCAAGGATGAAAAGATGAAAGAGGCATTAAATAGAATTAAGGCAACAATAAAATAAGAACACTATGGAATTGGAACTTGAACCACTCAATTTGCCATCAGACAACGGTGAGAGACCTATTGTGATTGCAGGTCCGTGCTCGGCTGAGACCGAGGAACAAGTGATGACTACCGCCCGGCAGTTGGCCAATAAAGGCTGCCACATGTTCAGGGCCGGCATCTGGAAGCCGCGCACCAAGCCCGGAGGCTTCGAGGGCAATGGCGAGGCTGCGCTGCCCTGGATGCAGGAGGTGAAGAAGGAAACCGGCATGCTCACCGCCACCGAAGTGGCTACGCCGGAGCATGTGGAGCTTGCTCAGAAATATGGTATCGACATTCTGTGGATTGGCGCACGCACATCGGCCAACCCCTTCGCCATGCAGGATTTGGCCGACAGCCTGAAGGGCTACGATGGTCCGGTGCTGGTCAAGAACCCCGTCAATCCCGACCTCGAACTGTGGATTGGCGCCATGCAGCGCCTCAATCAGGCTGGCGTCAAGCGGTTGGGTGCCATCCACCGCGGCTTCTCGAGCTATGATAAGAAGATTTACCGCAACCTGCCCATGTGGCAGATTCCCATTGAGCTGCATCGCCGCATCCCCAATCTGCCCATCATCTGCGACCCCAGCCATATCGGCGGCCGGCGCGACCTCATCGCTCCCCTTTGCCAGCAAGCCATGGACCTCGGTTTCGACGGACTCATCGTCGAGAGCCATTGCGACCCCGACTGTGCCTGGAGTGATGCCAAACAGCAGGTGACACCCGACATTCTTGACTACATCTTAAGCTTATTGGTGGTGAGAAGTGAACATACAACAACCGAGGGTCTGCGCCAATTGCGTAGCCAGATTGATGAGATCGACAACCAGTTGATGGACTTGATGGCTAAGCGTCTGCGTGTCTGCCGCGAGATAGGAACGTTTAAGAAAGAGCATAATATGACGGTGCTGCAGGCAGGCCGCTACAATGAGATTCTCGAGAAGCGTGGCGCTCAGGCTTCGCTCTGCGGCATGTCGCCGGAGTTTGCGGCTCACGTCTTCGAACTCATCCACGAGGAGAGCGTGCGCCAGCAGTTGCAAATCGTAAACGAATAAGCCAGCCATGAAGATTCTGATTATGGGAGCCGGAAAGATGGGCTCCTTCTTTATCGACCTGCTCAGTTTCGACCACGAGGTGGCCGTCATTGAGCGGGACCCGAAGCGCATGCGCTTCACTTACAACTGCCAGCGCTTCACGACGATGGATGAGGTAAAGGCCTTTGCGCCCGAATTGGTCATCAACGCCGTAACGGTGAAGTACACCATTCCTGCCTTCGAACAGATACTGCCCTATCTGCCAAAGGATTGCATCATCTCCGACATCTCGTCGGTGAAGACCAATCTTAAGGACTTTTACGAGAAGACGGGCCATCCCTATGTCTCTACGCACCCGATGTTTGGCCCGACATTTGCCAACCTCAACCAACTCTCAGAGGAGAATGCCATCATCATCAGCGAGGGCGACTACATGGGCCGCATCTTCTTCAAGGACCTCTACCAGCGCCTGGGCCTGCACATCTACGAGTATACTTTCGATGAGCATGACCGCACTGTGGCCTACTCGCTGAGCATCCCATTTGTCTCGACCTTTGTCTTTGCGGCAGTGATGAAGCACCAGGATGCGCCCGGCACGACGTTCAAGCGGCACATGCGCATCGCCCGCGGCGTGCTGTCCGAGGACGACTACCTCCTGCAGGAGATCCTTTTCAACCCCTACACTCACGACCAGGTGGCGCAGATACGCAGTGAACTGAAAGAGCTCCTGCAGATTATCGATAATAAGGATGCCGATGGCATGAAGGCGTATCTTACCAAAATCAGGCGCAACGTTGCCGACCAACAGTAAGATATGGGTGAGATGACGATGGAATGACAATCGTCGCGCATCGTCAATTCATAGGGGGGCAATCAGCGGTTGCTGCGCAAATTCTGTCATCTCTATGTCGCTTATTTCGAATATATTCGCTACCTTTGCACGAAAATAAGCAATTAATCATATGTTTGAGAATTTAACCGACCGCCTTGAACGCTCGTTCAAGATGCTGAAAGGCGAGGGCAAAATCACAGAAATAAACGTAGCCGAGACGCTGAAGGACGTTCGCCGCGCGTTGCTCGACGCTGATGTCAACTATAAGGTAGCCAAAACGTTCACCGATACGGTCAAGCAGAAAGCGCTGGGTATGAACGTACTCACCGCCGTCAAGCCTGGACAGTTGATGGTGAAGATTGTGCACGATGAACTGGCCAAGCTCATGGGTGGTGAGGCTTCCGAGCTCCAGTTGAAGAGCAAGCCGTCTATCATCCTGATGTCGGGTCTTCAAGGCTCGGGTAAGACCACGTTCAGCGGCAAGCTCGCCAATATGCTCAAGCAGAAGCAGCATAAGAAGCCTTTGCTCGTAGCGTGCGACGTCTATCGCCCTGCCGCCATCGACCAGTTGAAAGTCGTCGGTGAGGGTATCGGCGTTCCAGTGTATAGTGAGCCGGACAACAAAAATGTCAATGAGATTGCCGACCACGCCGTGCAGGAGGCTAAGGCCAAGGGCTACGACGTAGTCATCATCGATACTGCCGGCCGACTGGCTGTTGATGAGGAGATGATGAACGAGATCAGCAGTCTGAAGGAGCATATCCATCCCGACGAGGTGCTGTTTGTCGTTGACGCCATGACCGGTCAGGATGCCGTCAACACGGCTAAGGAATTCAACGACCGGCTCGACTTCGACGGCGTAGTGCTCACCAAGCTCGACGGCGACACCCGTGGCGGTGCGGCGCTTTCCATCCGTACGGTGGTCACGAAGCCCATCAAGTTCATCGGTACGGGCGAGAAAATGGAGGCCATCGATGTGTTCCACCCCGACCGTATGGCCGACCGTATCCTCGGCATGGGTGATGTGGTCTCTCTCGTGGAGCGCGCCCAGGAACAGTTTGATGAGGAAGAGGCCAAGCGTCTGCAGAAGAAGATTCAGAAGAACAAGTTCGATTTCAACGACTTCCTTAACCAGATTGAGCAAATCAAGAAGATGGGCAACCTGAAGGAACTCGCTTCAATGATTCCGGGTGTAGGCAAGGCCATCAAGGATGTCGATATCGACGACAATGCGTTCAACGGCATTGAGGCCATCATCCGAAGCATGACGCCCAAGGAGCGCACCAATCCGGAGGTACTCAACCAGAGCCGTAAGATGCGCATCGCCAAGGGTTCGGGCACAAGCATCCAGGAGGTCAACCGACTGGTGAAGCAGTTCGACCAGACCCGTAAGATGATGAAGATGGTGACGGGAAGCGGCATGCGTAACATGATGCGCAACATGCCCAAGATGAAAAAATAAATTAAAGCAATACCTATGACGCTGATTGATGGAAAAGCTACGGCTGCAGCGATTAAGCAGCAGATTGCCGAGGAAGTGAGCCAAATGGTGGCCAACGGGCAGAAGCAGCCTCACTTGGCTGCCGTTCTGGTGGGTCACGATGGCGGATCGGAGACTTATGTGAAGAACAAAGTCATCGCCTGCGAGCAGTGTGGCTTCAAGTCAACGCTCATCCGCTATGAGGATGATGTCACAGAGGATGAACTGCTGGCTTGTGTCGGCCGGTTGAACAATGATGCCGACATTGACGGCTTCATCGTCCAGCTGCCCTTGCCCAAGCACATCGACGAGCAAAAGATTATCATGGCCATCGATTACCGCAAGGATGTCGATGGCTTCCATCCCATCAATGTGGGTCGTATGGCTATCGGATTGCCTTGCTTTGTTTCGGCGACGCCCCTCGGCATTCTGACGCTTCTTCAGCATTACCATATTGCAACTTCCGGTAAGAAGTGTGTGGTATTGGGGCGCAGCAATATCGTCGGCAAGCCTGTCGCCCAACTGATGATGCAGAAGCAATATGGCGACGCCACTGTGACAGTTTGTCATTCCCATTCAACAACGCTGAAGCAGGAATGTCGTGAGGCTGACATCATTATTGCGGCCATCGGTCGCCCCAACTTTGTCACTGCTGACATGGTCAAGGAGGGGGCTGTTGTCATTGACGTTGGTACGACGCGTGTGCCCGATGCCACGAAGAAGAAGGGCTTCCGCCTCAATGGCGATGTGAAGTTTGACGAGGTGGCGCCGAAATGCTCCTTCATCACGCCCGTTCCGGGGGGCGTTGGCCCCATGACCATCTGCTCACTGATGAAAAATACGCTGGCGGCAGCCAAGAAGACCTATTATAAATAGGGGCGCTTTGTTGCATCATCTTACTTGTCCGACTTATCCAACTTAGGGGATACACCTTATTTAATATATAGAGACTCCCAATTTATTATATAGAGTTCCTGATTTGAGAGGTTTAATATAGATGAGCACTATTCTGACGCATATTGTGCGACTGTCATGACAATGTTGCTGTACCAAGTTGTGGAAATATTGAATAGTGGGTTAGTGTATTAAACCTCTTCATGATTAGGCCGATAAAATGGTTGACTAACGTCAAAAAAAGTACAATTTTATGCTTGCGGTGTAAAATTTCCGCAGAAAAATTTGCGGGATTAAATAATTGGCATTACATTTGCACCGCTTTAAGTAAAAGGGAAATAGATAACATTTAATTCAACTATTTGTATTATGAAAAAGTTATTTACTTTGATCGCTGCTGCCGTGATTGCAGCTGGCGCATCTGCTCAGACCGTTGAGGAGAGCAAGACTTTCGACAACATTTATGTCGGTATCAACGGTGGTGTGGCTACCAAAGCTACTGGCCACGCTTGGTTGAAGGGTCTCGACCCCAACTTCGGTGTTCGCATCGGCCGCAACTTCACTCCGGTTTTCGGTCTGGCTGTTGAGAGCAACGCTTATTTCTCCAACAAGCCTTGGAAGAGCAACGGCACTGCTGTTCGCGCCCTGAACACCAGCCTGCTGGGTACCGTTAACCTGAGCAACTGGTTCGGTGGCTACAAGGGTGAGCCCCGTACTTTCGAGGTGAGCGCTCTCTATGGCCTCGGATGGGGTCATACTTTCGGCACCAAGAGCAACGCACTGGTTGGTAAGGCAGATCCCGATTTCAATACAAGCAAGATTGGTCGTGCCAACTCTCTGACCTCTAAGGCCGGTCTCGACTTCGCTTTCAACCTCGGTGAGAGCAAGGCTTGGCAGATCTACATCGAGCCCGCTATGGTTTGGGGTCTCAACGGTTTCGGCTATGACGATGTCCAGTACAACATCAACCGCGCTTTCGCACAGCTGAACGCCGGTGTCGTTTATAAGTTCAAGACTTCTAACGGCACTCACAACTTCAAGATCGCTCAGCTCCGTGACCAGAGCGAAATTGATGGCCTGAACAGCCAGATTAACGACCTGCGCAACGAGCTCGCTAAGAAGCCTAAGGAGGTTGTTAAGGAAGTTGTTAAGGAAGCTCCCGCTACCACTAAGGAAGTTAAGGTTGAGAACCTCGTATTCGTAACGTTCGCACAGGGCAAGACCGCTCTGACCAAGGAAGCTAAGAAGGCTCTTGACGGCATCAAGAGCGGCAAGCACGTTGAGATCGTTGGTACTGCTTCTCCCGAGGGCAGCAAGGAAATCAACCAGAAGATTTCTCAGGCTCGCGCAGACAGCGTTGCTGCGTACCTGAAGAGCAAGGGTGTCGTCGTTGACGAAGCTAACGGCAAGGGTGTTCAGGGTACTACTTCTAACCGCCTCGCTGTGGTCTATGTGAAGTAATAACCAATAAAACGAAATAGATTAAATCCCGTCTCACCGTAGCTGGTGAGGCGGGATTTCTGTTTATGCGCCAGTCTGCGGCCGCGAGACCGTAGCTTGTGTGTGGGCAATGACTTCGCCCGTTCATGTCGTTAACAATATTTATACAAAGATTGTCCCATAATCTTTCCATATATTAATTATTCTGCTTACCTTTGCAGCGCAAAATAAAAAGGCATTAGTTAGATTATATTAGAAAACAAGATTTAGTATTTAAGATTAACATAGCGTAGTTTAAGCTAAGTTAGGTATTAGTTGGAACTTAATAGATGGGAAATCCATTTAGCAAAGACGTACTTTTCAACTTATTTATTGCTACCCGTGTTATTTATTTGAACTTTTTGGATAATTAGATTATAGATATATTTTTATTTCGTTGAAATGCGACGTTTACATGTTTTAGTGCTTAGTGCCATTCTAAGCTTGGGCTTTACCCCCCCGTTTACGAGCTGCGGAGGTAAGAACTGCTAAGAGCAGTATGTCTGCATCGGCCATCGATGCAAATGTTTCAAAACTTGTTTATCAGGACACACTCTCCACGGGCAAGAACTATCTTGACCGCCGCCATGCGTTGGTAGGTGCCAACTGCATGGTGAACCGGCTCAACACCACAGTGTCTGTGGTCGGTGGTATCTCTCACCTTGAGTATTTGGTCGATAAGAACCTTGACAACGGCGCGAAATTTGCCAACGCTGTCAAGGCTGAGATAGGCACAGAGCCTACTTTCACCGTACGCGACGTAAAGCACGTCTATGCCAAGGGCACCACGGCCGGCTTCGTTGTCTCAGTTGACAACAGTGTGCTGAAAGCTAAAGCGGTCGATGTCCCAATGAAGATTTTCTTCTATAAGGACGGCAAAGAGATTGGTTCTGTATCTAGCGAGCAAAAACAAGGATCCTTACTTAACCTTCAACTTGCATCCTATAGCAATAACACCTTGGAGTTTACAGCCAAGGCTCCTGCCGACTTTGACGAGATAGGTCTTGGCAGCGTTCAGGCTTTAAAGGCTGATGTCGTCGGTGCCATGACGGTGAAGTATGCGTTTGTCGGAAAGAATGGCAAATACTTCATCGACAGTGAGAAGACCAATGGCATTGAGGATTTCAAGGAGGCTGTGAAGAAAGCATACCCTGGAACCACCTTTGACGACGACAAACTTGTCTTGGGCCAGTGTATCACTGATGCGCAAAAGACTCCCGATGCTAACGGCAATACCATTGATGACAATCCCGACAATTCTGTGGACGTCATTACCAAGGTGTTGCTTTCGGTGTGGACCCCGGTAACCGTTTCTGCCTATGGTGGCGCAGAGGCCAGCAACCTTCCTTTCAAGAAGGGCATGACGGTAGGCTTCGAGACAGCCGGAGCCGGTATACTGGATGTGGGTGCCTCCATCAAGCTGCATCCTTATATCATGACGCCCAGCAACAAGACTGGCTGGTTTGCCAGCGCTTGGAACTGGCAAGAGGCGCCCAAGGGTGGCAACGATGGCGATTTCTCCTTGCTTGGCGTTGACCTTGGCGGTGGCCGTAAGGACATCATCACCACCCTTACTGAGGATTGCAATGCTGTTGAGCTCAAGGCTGTGAGCGTATTGGGACTTGGCGCTACCGTGGCTTACCGTATGTTTGTCGTGCTTCCTCCCTCCATCGATGCTGACGACACGCTCCGCGTCTCAGCCGCGCAGACTATCTGCGAGGATGCCAAGGACGTGGTGCTGAAGAGCAACCGCCCCGTCACATGGAAGTGCAATTCTAAGAACCTCAAGCTCAATAATGTAGCCGACCACATGAGCTGCACGGTATCTGGATTTGTCAAGGGCGGCACCTACACCTTCGTAGCTACCGACGATACGACGAGGGCTACCCGCACCACCACCGTCAACTACGGCGTGCAGCGTCTCTATAACACTACGGCTATGCCTTGGGTGAACAACTTCACCGACCCCAGCGTCTCCTATTCCGTTATGACCAATGACGACATGAAGAAGAAAGGCATCAATGGCTTCACCCTCATCAAGTTGGATAATCAAAAGGATACAGCCAACCTTGTCAATGGCTCCGTTGACGACTACATGAGCTATGTCGGCGGCTTGCAGCTTGCCGGCTCCACGGTCATCGCGGCCGTTCAGCGCTCAGTTCCCTTGCACCTGGATAAGAGAACGGTGGTGGGCTTCGTGCTGAAGTTCCCGGCCAACGTGCTCAGTCTTGACCTTCTGAACTCCATGAGAGTATATGCCTACAATGGCGGCGGCAAGAAGCTTATAGAGATTCAACGCGACCATAACTTCAAATTGTTGCAGGCAGGCCTCGCCAATGCGAGTCAGGAAACGACCACGGAGTTCAATGTTGAGCTCGAGGCAAACCAGGACGTGGATGAGCTGCTGCTTTGCAACAACACCACGTTGAACCTCGACCTAAGCAAGATGCAGGTGTATTACGCCTTCAGCGAGGATGCCACCGACGCGCAGAAGTTTGCAGAAGAGCAGGCCGCGACGGGCGAGATTGTCAGCTACAACAACGGCGCGCGCATCGATGAGACGCTCCTTGGCGGCTTTGGCGGCGTAGCTACCGTGGTAGGACTGAAGGAGAACTATACCAATTTCATCGACGGTAACCTTAACGACTACCTGTCGGTGGCCAACACAGTCAGTGCAGCAGGCAAGTTCAACGTCATCCCCGTTAAGTTGGGAAAGATTTATTCCGGCAAGCATCTGGTGGAAATCACGATGGGCAATATTGTTGGTCTGGCCAATGTCGATGCCGCCAAGGTGTTCAAGATTGACGCTTATCTCAATGGACAGAAAGTGGCTGAGAAGAAAGACTGGAACACGCTTGACGCCAAGGTCATTGGCACTGGCGGCAAATATACCGTGCGCTGGACGCCTAATGCCGACTTCGACGAGATTGTCATCAGAGATGGTGGCTTGCTGGAGGCACTGAAAGAAGGCGAATCCTACTACGGCATGCGCATCTACTCTGACGCCGACGCTGACGGCATACCCGACTACGAGGACGACGAGAGCTGCCCGAACGTGGCCTTCCTCGTGGATGAGAATGAGACAGCCCTCGACAAGACCCACGACTACACCAACACGAAGATGTATCTCAACCGCTCCTTTGCTCAGGGCATGTGGACTACCATCTGCCTGCCGGTGGATATGACCTACAACCAGTTCGCCGCCACCTTCGGCAGCAAGGCCCGCCTGGCAAAGCCCGCCGACTTCCGCACCGAAACTCCCAACTTCGTGCAGTTCTATATTGACAAGACCTATGGCAACAACGTGCTGCTTCATAAGAACACGCCGTATATCATCAAGGTGGATAACATCAGCGATGAGACTATCGACAGCAACATTGCGGCCGACAACGGCAGCGGCACGCTGGCCGATGAGAAAGCCGGCAACGAGAAGAACATGACGGGCAGCGACTATGTTGCTGCCAAGTGCTACCTCGTTCATGGCATGAGCTACGACACGGCCGAGAACGACTCTACGGTAAGGGAACTCTCGTTTGCCCATACGCCCAGCAACATCTGGGAGGCAACACGGATTGCGTGGCATGGCACATACAATCTCGGTTCGGTTGACGCAGGCTTCTACTCGTTCCTTCTGAAGCCGACAAGTGGAGATGCGGAGATGGTCTATGTGAATGGAGCCGTGAACAAGTTCCGCGGCTTGCGTTGCTACATGACCGACGACCATTCCATCAATTTCGGCGGCAGCGCCGCAAAGAGAGTTCCCATATCTGTCGGCGACGAGATTATCAGCGGCGATACCGTTACCGGCATCAGCGAGCTTAGCAGGAAGCCCATGCTCAAAGGCAACGTCTATACCCTCTCGGGCATGCTGGTAAGGCGTGGTGCTACAACTACAGACGGCCTTGAGAAAGGTATCTATATTTGGAACAACAAGAAAATAGAAGTTAAGTAAAAGAGGATAACAGTATTATATAAGTATGAAAAAGTATTTTAAACCGATGACGAAAGTCGTCAAGGTAGAAGAAAAAGAGACCGTGTTGGCAGGTTCTGGCAACTTGGGATTCCAAATTTCCGGCCAAGGTCCAGACGATAGAGGCGGCATTCGTGAAACGACAGCAGGCGAAGTGGGTGATGGATCAGCTTTTGCCAAGCCGTTCTCTCCCTCGTTTGACGATGAGGAGTGATAGCCGACAGATAACAAGTTAAATATTTTAATCAGATACAGCATTATGAAAAAGTTAGTTTCTCTGGTCGCCGCTGCCATGATTGCGGCAGGTGCAAGCGCCCAGACCGTACAGTATAGCAAGACGTTGGACAACATCTACGTGGGCGTGAACGGCGGCTTCGCCACAAAGACCACGGGCCATGCCTGGATGAAAGGTCTCGACCCGAACTTTGGCATCCGCGTCGGCCGCTGGTTCACCCCGGTCTTGGGTGTCGCTGTCGAGAGCAATGCCTATTTCTCCGACAAGCCGTTCCGCAGCACAAGCACTGCCGTGCGTTACCTCAACACCAGCTTGATAGGAACAGTGAACCTCTTCAACTGGTTCGGCGGCTACAAGGGAGAGCCCCGTTTCTTTGAGCTCATTCCCGTGGCCGGTCTCGGCTGGGGCCACATCTTCGGCTACAACAACGAGCGCACCGACGGCAGCCACAAGAAGACTTATCCCAATAACCTGACTTCGAAGTTAGGTATTGATTTTGCCTTCAACTTTGGCAACAAGAAGCAGTGGCAGGCATATATAGAGCCCGCTATTCTGTATGGACTCAACGACAAGAGCGACCCTTCCAACTATGACATCTCCAATGGCGGTGTGCAGTACAACATCAACCACAGCTATGTCCAGCTCAACGCAGGTATCGCTTATAAGTTCCTCAACTCCAACGGTACGCATAACTTCAAGGTTGTTGCCTCGCGCGACCAGAGCGAAATTGATGGCCTGAACAGCCAGATTAACGACCTGCGCAACGAGCTCGCTAAGAAGCCTAAGGAGGTTGTTAAGGAAGTTGTTAAGGAAGCTCCCGCTACCACTAAGGAAGTTAAGGTTGAGAACCTCGTATTCGTAACCTTCGCACAGGGCAAGACCGCTCTGACCAAGGAGGCCAAGAAGGCTCTTGACGGCATCAAGAGCGGCAAGCACGTTGAGATCGTTGGTACTGCTTCTCCTGAAGGCAGCAAGGAAATCAACCAGAAGATTTCTCAGGCTCGTGCAAACAGCGTTGCTGAATACCTGAAGAGCAAGGGCGTCATTGTTGACGAGGCTAACGGTAAGGGCGTACAGGGTACAACCTCTAACCGTCTGGCTGTGGTCTATGTGAAGTAATCATCATATTCTACATATTCTATATATTTTATACAATTAGTTGAGATCCCGTTTCACCGTTGAGGTGGGGCGGGATTGTCTGTTTTAAATGACTACCCGAGTAATTCGGCCTTGATTACTGTAGTACTGCACGTGAAGTACTTGGGTAATTTGGCCGTAGTACTGGCACATTGACGTGCTTGCGGCCATACCAGAAAATTGCGCAGGACTTTCGAATTCTAACGATTTTGGCCATGATGCCTTATTATTTATTTGTATTTTGTCTTATTTCCTGCTGATTTTGTCGTTATTTATCCAAAAAGTAATTACCTTTGCACACAATTACAAATTGATAGGTTATGAAGCATCAATTAAGGAGTGCGGTCTGTACGGAAGGCCGTAGAATGGCTGGCGCCCGCGCTTTGTGGGTGGCAGCAGGTATGAAGCATGAGCAGTTTGGTAAACCCATTATTGCCATCGTCAACAGCTTTACACAGTTCGTTCCTGGCCATACGCATCTGCATGAGATTGGTCAGATTGTAAAGAAAGAGATTGAGTCGATGGGGTGTTATGCCGCTGAATTTAACACCATTGCTGTGGACGACGGCATCGCTATGGGTCACGATGGTATGCTTTATTCCTTGCCTTCACGTGACATTATCGCCGATTCAGTTGAATATATGGTCAATGCGCATAAGGCCGATGCCATGATCTGCATTTCCAATTGCGATAAGGTGACGCCGGGTATGCTGATGGCTGCCATGCGCCTCAATATTCCTACGATATTCTGTTCAGGTGGCCCGATGGAAGCCGGTCGCTGGAAAGGCGAGAACGCCGACCTGATTACGGCAATGATTGCCGGTGCCGACACGTCGGTGAGCGATGCCGATCTGACGAAGATTGAACAGACAGCCTGCCCGGGCTGCGGCTGTTGCTCGGGTATGTTTACCGCCAATTCAATGAACTCGCTGACCGAGGCCATCGGTCTCGCTTTGCCTGGCAACGGTACTATACTGGCTACGCATAAGAACCGCATTGAGCTCTTCAAGCAGGCTGCCCGCCAGATTGTGAAGAACGCACTTGCTTATTATGAGGACGGCGATGAGTCGGTGTTGCCGTGCAGCATCGCTACTCGTCAGGCGTTCCTTAACGCCATGACGCTCGATATCGCCATGGGCGGCAGCACCAACACCGTGCTCCACCTGTTGGCTGTGGCTCAGGAGGGTGGCGTTGACTTCAAGATGAGCGACATCGACATGCTCAGCCGTAAGGTGCCTTGCATCTGTAAGCTTGCGCCTAACACCCAGAAATACAGCGTGCAGGAATGCAACCGCGCCGGCGGTATCCTCGGTATTCTCAATGAACTCAATAAGGGCGGACTCATCGATGGCAGCGTACGCCGGGTGGATGGTACGACGCTCGATGAGGCTATGAAGAAATATGACATCACCGGTGCTGCGGTTGACCCCGAAGCCTCACGTATCTATCACAGTGCCCCCGGTCGCCGTTTCTCTACGGTGATGGGTTCGCAAGACGAGCAGTGGGAGTCGCTCGACACCGACCGCGCCAATGGTTGCATCCGCGACCTTCAGCATGCCTATACCAAAGATGGCGGTCTGGCTGTGCTCTTTGGCAACATCGCGCAGAACGGTTGCGTGGTGAAGACAGCCGGTGTGGCACCTGAACTGTGGCACTTCGAAGGTCCGGCCGTGGTCTTCGACTCGCAGGAGGATGCTTGCGAAGGCATTCTTGGCGGCAAGGTGAAGAGTGGCGACTGTGTGGTCATCACCCATGAGGGACCAAAGGGAGGTCCCGGCATGCAGGAGATGCTCTATCCTACATCATATATTAAGAGCCGTCATCTGGGTAAGGAATGTGCGCTCATCACCGACGGCCGCTTCTCTGGCGGTACCAGTGGACTGAGCATCGGCCACATCTCACCTGAGGCAGCATCGGGCGGCAACATCGGTAAGATAAAGGATGGCGACATCATCGTTATCGACATTCCCAGCCGCAGCATCAACGTCAAGCTTAGCGACGAGGAACTTGCTGCCCGCGAACAACAGCCGCTGAAGCGTAACCGCGTGGTGAGCAAGGCGTTGCGTGCTTATGCGCAGAGCGTCAGCTCGGCCGACAAAGGTGGCGTGAGACTTATTTGATGGCATTGCCCGATGGACTCGGGCAATACCTGTATTAATCGTAAGAATCTATAGAAAATGGAAAGTAAAAGCAATCAACCCATGCAGCCGGCTGCTTCGCGCACTGTTGTTGAGCCTGAGGCGCCATGGGCAGGTGTGAAGATAGGCGAGGAGTGCTCGGGTTCTGAGATACTCATGCGCGCGCTTTATCAAGAGAACGTACACACTATCTTCGGTTATCCCGGCGGAGCCATCATGCCGGTTTATGATTCCCTTTATACCTACACCCATAAGCGCTCGCCATGGTTCAAGCATGTGTTGGTGCGCCATGAGCAGGGTGCCGCTCACGCCGCCGAAGGCTATGCGCGGGTTAGTGGCGAGGTCGGCGTATGCATCGTGACGTCTGGTCCCGGTGCCACCAATACGTTAACCGGCGTAGCCGACGCTATGATGGACGCGGTTCCCATCGTCGTTATTGCCGGCCAGGTGGGCATCAAGTCACTGGGATCGGATGCTTTCCAGGAGGTTGACTTGGTGGATATGGCTCAGCCAATTACGAAATGGAGCTATCAGATCCGTCGCCCTGAAGATGTGGCGTGGGCTGTCAACCGTGCGTTTTATATTGCCCGCAGCGGTCGCCCGGGCCCTGTGGTGCTCGACTTCCCGCGCAATGCGCAGGTGGGCAAAGCCGTATGGATGCCGGGTAAGGCCGACAAGGTGCGCTCTTACAATCCTTATCCGAAGATTGATGAGAACGCCGTGAAGCAGGCTGCCGACCTCATCAACAATGCCAAGAAGCCCTTCGCATTGGTCGGTCACGGCGTGGAGCTCGGCAATGCGCAGGAGGAACTGCGCACGTTCCTTGAACTGGCCGACATTCCCGCTGGCCGCACGCTGTTGGGCTTGTCAGCGCTGCCGTCGGATCATCCGCTCAATATGGGTATGTTAGGTATGCACGGCAACTATGCCCCGAATATCAAGGAGCAGGAGTGCGACGTGCTTATCGCCATCGGCATGCGCTTCTCCGACCGCGTCACCGGTAGGCTCGACAGCTACGCCAAGCAAGCTAAGATTATTCATCTTGACATCGATCCCTCTGAGATTGATAAAAACGTGAAGACCGATGTGGCCGTGATTGGCGACTGTAAGGAGAGCCTCGCAGCCATCACCAAGCTGCTCAATAAGGCTGACCACAGCAAGTGGATCAGTTCATTCAAGCCATTACAGGAAGAGGAATACCGCGAGGTCATCAATCCCTCCATTCATCCTACGGAAGGTCCGCTGCTCATGGGCGAGGTGATCAATGCCGTGGCTGAGGCTTCTAAGGATGATGCGGTGATGGTCAACGACGTCGGACTCAATCAGATGTTCTCGTGCCGCTACTTCAAGTTCCGCCACGTCCGCAGCATCGTCAGCAGTGGCGGCTTCGGTACGATGGGCTTCGGCTTACCGGCTGCCATCGGTGCTGTCTTTGGCGCACCGACGCGGCAGGTGGTGCTGTTCACCGGCGACGGAGGCTTCCAGATGTGTATCGAAGAGTTGGGTACTATCATGGAGCAGCAGACGCCGCTGAAGATTATCCTGCTCAACAATAACTATCTCGGCAACGTACGCCAGTGGCAGGACCTGATGTTCAACCATCGCCGTTCGTTCACCCACATGCTCAACCCCTTCTATCAGAAGATTGCCGAGGGTTATGGCATTGCTTACGACGTCGTCATCAATCGCGAGGATTTGAAGGATAAAGTGGCCAACATGCTGGCTGCCGACGGACCTTATATTCTCGAGTGTGCGGTGAAGGAAGAAGAGAACGTTACCCCGATGATCACACCGGGCAGCGCTATTGACGAGATGAAGTTGCACTTGGATATTTAATCAATCATGGAAGATAAGTTTTACACCTTATTAGTATATAGCGAGAACGTTGCCGGCATCCTTAACGAGGTTACCAACGTGTTTACGCGCATACAGGTTAACATCGAGAGTCTCAATGTGTCGGCGTCGAGTATCGACGGCGTTCACAAATACACCATCACGTGTTGGAGCAATCCTGAGCAGATTGTGAAGATTAAGAAGCAGTTGGAGAAAAAGCTCAATGTCATCAAGGCCAACTACTATACTGATGATCAGCTCTTTATTCATGAGGTGGCGCTTTATAAGATATCAACGCCGGTGTTGCTCGATAACCCCGAAGTGTCGCATACCATCCGTAAGCATGATGCCCGCATGATGGAGGTTAACCCCACTTATTCCACGGTGCTCCTCACAGGGCTCACCGACGATATTACCGACCTCTATTCTCGATTGAACAGCTTCGGCTGTCTGTTGCAATACACGCGGTCGGGCCGCATTGCCGTGACAAGAAGCACCGAGGAGCCGGTGAGTGAATATCTTGAGCAGCGGGAGAAATAAGATTCTTGCGCAATTCGTATCTTCATCGACTTCGTCCTTACTATGTCAGACTTGAAATTCCCCAAGGTAGGTGCCTACCGGTTCTTAGTTGAGCCGTTTCATTGTGACTTCAGCGATCATATCTTCTGGGGTCATTTAGGCAATGCCATGCTTAATGCCGCTGATTATCACAGCAGTGAACGTGGCTATGGCGTGAGCGAACTCAACAAGATACACAAGACATGGGTGCTGTCGCGTTTTGCCATCGAACTGCAGGATACGCCGGTTTCCTACGACCATCTCATCATTGAGACGTGGGTGGAGGCTGCCATGAAGTTCTTCACTAGCCGTAATTTTGCAGTGAAAAACGCCGATACCGGCCACGTTTACGGTTATGGGAGAAGCGTATGGGCTATGATTGACACCGACACACGACAGCCTACCGACCTGCTGTCAGTACACGACGGACTGATTATGCAGTATGTCGAAGCATCGAGACCATGCCCTATCGCCAATCCGGGTAGGGTAGTGGTGTCGGCTGATGCACCGTTTGACAGTTCGTTTGTTGCCCACTACAGCGACATTGATATCAATGGTCACGTCAACTCAGTGAAGTATATTGAGCATGTTCTCGACCTTTTCGATGTGGAATATTACCGCACCCATCGGTTGCAACGGCTTGAGATAGCTTATGTTGCGGAGTCTCACGAGGGCGATGAACTGGCGTTCTACAAACAGCAGACGGGTGATGACGCGTACGCGGTGAAGCTTGTTCGACGTGGAGAGAAAAACGAAACGGTTGTAAGGTGTAGTGTTAAATTTGTAAAAGATTAGAAGTATTCTTTGCTGTTTCCTTATAATTCATTATCTTTGCACCGTCATTAGGGATAAGAAAGAAATAGATAACATATAGTTCTAATTAAATCATTTAGTTATGGCAAAAATGAATTTTGGTGGCGTTGAAGAGAACATCGTCACAAAAGATGAGTTTACATTAGAGAAAGCACGTGAGGTTCTGAAGAATGAGACGATTGCTGTTATCGGTTATGGTATTCAGGGACCTGGCCAGGCTGGCAATCTTCGCGATAACGGTTTCAATGTAATTGTAGGTCAGCGTAAGGGTCATTCTTACGACAAGGCTGTTGCTGACGGCTGGGTTCCCGGCAAGACACTGTTCTCCATCGAGGAGGCTGCCGAGAAGGGTACCATCATCGCCATGCTGCTGTCTGATGCAGGTCAGATTGCACAGTGGCCTAAGATCAAGCCGTTCCTGACTGCCGGCAAGACGCTGTACTACAGCCATGGCTTCGCCATCAACTGGCAGGACCGCACCGGTGTGGTACCTCCCAAGGATATCGATGTAATCATGGTGGCTCCTAAGGGCTCTGGTACCTCACTGCGTACACTGTTCCTCGAGGGCCGCGGCATCAACTCTTCCTATGCTGTTTATCAGGATGCTTCTGGTAAGGCTAAGGAGAAGACGCTGGCTATGGGCGTAGGTATCGGTTCCGGTTACCTGTTCGAGACCACCTTCAACAAGGAGGCAACCTCTGACCTTACCGGTGAGCGCGGTGCACTGATGGGCGCTATCGAAGGTCTGTTCGAGGCTCAGTATCAGGTGCTTCGCGAGCATGGACACTCTCCTTCGGAGGCTTTCAACGAGACCGTTGAGGAGTTCACGCAGAGCCTCTGCCCGCTGTTCGGTGAGAAGGGTATGGATTGGATGTATGCCAACTGCTCTACTACGGCTCAGCGTGGTGCACTCGACTGGCGTCCTCGCTTCAAGGCTGCCAACCTGCCTGTGATGGAGTGGTTGTACAGCTCAGTGGAGTCGGGCAACGAGGCTCAGATCTCTATCGACCGCAACTCGGAGCCTGATTACCGTGAGAAGCTCAACAAGGAGCTGCAGGAGATGCACGACATGGAGATGTGGCGCGCCGGCGAGACCGTCCGCAAGCTGCGTCCTGAGAACAATTAATTAGAATAGTTTAGACAACAAGATAAGCCCCGGCTGATTGCAGATAGCATTCAGCCGGGGCTTTGTGTTTTTTGTTTGCGCGTTGCCGGAAGACGCGTAACCAATGGCGGTAGGGATGTTGTCGTAAGGCGGATTTACGCTTCGGTTTTTAAGATGATGCTGGTAACGCCGATATTGAACACCGCTCCGTCTTCGATGTTACGGCGCTCGCGGGCATCGATACGCTCGCCGTTGAGGAAGGTGCCGTGGTTTGAGGGACCGTCGCGTAAGACAAATTTCAGTTGGCCGCGCTTGTTCCGGCTCACATTGATGACGCAGTGCAGCAGATCCATCGTCAGGTCACCGGTCTCGATGGCAATGTTTACGTTGTTGCCCTTCATGTATCGGCCGATGGTGTTGTCGCCCATGTGAAGGGGGAAGACCTGCTTGTAGCAATAGTTGTTCTCGATGACAACAATCTCTCCGCAGCCCTCACTCTGCTGGGCAGCCTCCTCTTCGGGCCGTTCGTCGTCTTGCTTCGGGTGGAGTTTGGACTTGCCAATGCGAATGCCGAACTGCTTGCCGCAGTAGGGGCATTGAAAGATAAGGGAGGAACCGTCCTGATAGTTGCGCTCATCAAAGGTGATGAACGAGTCGCACTTTGGGCAGCGAACGCGTTTCATAAGCTGGAGATTTTATTTAACGAAAGTAATCCACGCCTCGGCAAACTCGTCATGGTTGTTGAGACGGTTGAGTACTTTGCGGGCCTCGCTTTCATCGGCGTAGTGGCCGTAAAGCACTTTGTTGCGGCGTCCTTTCGTAAACACATACGCCTCGTCATAGCCCTTGCGGTGCAGCGTTTCCACATAAGCCTTGGCATTGGTCTTGGTCACACGGCTGGCCAATACGATGGCATAGCCACTTTCGGTCTGTTGGTCATCGGTCGTATTTTCCTGCTGATTTGCCGACGGTTTGCCGTTCAAGGCTGCAGTCTCTGCGTTGGCTTCCTTAGCTGCATTATTGTTAACCAATGCACTATTCTCGCGCATACTGGCAAGCACTTTCTCTTGTCCCGTGGTGATATCTTTGGGCATGATGCGGTCGAGCAGACGGGTGTCGATGCTGCTTTCCTGCAGTTGCGTATTGTTGACTAACGGTGAAGGAAAGAGTAGGAAGGCAATGATGGCCACACATGCTACGGCCAGATTGCGCCAAAGCGCTATGAATCGTGAACTGGATCCTGTCTGGCTATCGGCTTCCTCGGCGTCTTCGGTCGTGGCGTTGTCAGTGATCGTTGCGGTTGAATTGACGTTTGTCGTTATTGCTGCCGTCTGTTCCGGCTTTTGCTGAGCCAAAAGTGCGGCTCTGATTTCTTGCAGTGTAGCGGCTTTGAAGCTACCCAGTCCATAGAGTTCGGGCGTGAGGATGCCGGCTTCACAAGGTGCAAACTCATAGTTCCCATCGTCGTTGAGCGAGATGGTGCCGATGCCGTTGAAGGTGTAGCTGCCCTCGGTCTCGATGTGCTGGCGCAGTTCGCGCACCTCATCCTCAATGCGCATCGTGGCCTCTGGATAGCTGATGTCGTAGGCCTCTACATACGACTGTGCCAACAGCGAGTCGTTGATGGTGAGCTTTGGATTGAACGCAATAGTCCTGATGGGCGGCAGGAAACTCCCGTCGCTTTCGTCTTTGCGCGCATCAATATGGTGGGCTATGAACCCACCAAAACCCGGCACAATGACGCAGTCATTGCTTAAGAGCAATATCTCGATATGTCGATCCAATGCTATCACTCTTGCAAAATTAAGAAAACAAACTGAAACCTCAAACAAAAAGCAGCTATTTTTCGGAAAATAAAAAATAATGTCTCGAGCATTTGGCGCTCAGAAAATAGTTTGTTATCTTTGTGGCAATGAATAGAGCTGTATATTTTCTTCTGATGTTACTGCTCGTAGCTGGCTTAGGCGGCTGCCGCAAGCGGTCAGCCCAGCAGGCAGTAGTAGAGGAAGACCATCAGGCGAAGCGGATGCTGCAAGGTATCTGGGTGGATGAGGACGAGCAGGATGTCGCCTTCAAAGCTCAGGGCGACACCATCTTCTATCCCGACTCCACGTCACAGCCGGTGTATTTCCAGATTATTGGCGATACGTTGTTGCTGCATGGAGCCAATGTGGTGAAGTATCCCATCCTCAGACAGACGGCAAATCTTTTCATTTTCCGCAATCAGAATGGGGATGAAGTGAAACTGGTGAAAAGCAGCGACCCCGATGACGCCACATTCTTTTCCTCGAAGCGTCCAACGGCGCTCAACCAGGGGCAGCTCATCAAACGTGATACCGTCGTAATGTATAATGACGAACGGTATCACTGCTATGTGCAGGTCAATCCTACTACTTATAAGGTCATCAAGGCTTCTTACAACGATGAAGGCGTTGAGGTCGACAATGTGTATTATGACAATATCATTAACCTTAATGTTTATCATGGTGCCGAGAAATTGTTCTCAGGTGACTTCCGTAAGCAGCAGTTTTCAAGGGTGGTGCCGCACGATTTCCTGCAGCAGAGCATTCTGAGTGACCTCACTTTCATCAGATGCGATGCCGATGGCATTCATTATCAGGCGTCGCTTGTCATTCCTGATGACGGCCAGAGCAGCTATCTCGTAGAGATCACCGTATCTTATTCGGGTAGGATGTCGATGAAAGTCAACAAGTAGACGTACAGCAATCTTCGCATCGTTTCATAGTTTTTGATGGCCGGTCATCGGATTGTCATCTGTTGTCCGCGTACCTTATTTTGTCAAAAACTTTGGTGTTTTTAGGCCCCTGAGAAGGGCCTTGAAATGAACAAAGACCTACTTGGCTCCGAAAAACGCAAAAATAGGCGGTTTTAAGCTCGTTTCCATAAGTCGCTATTGATCAGCAAACTACGAAGATTATTACTTGAATGGCGGTTGGATAGGCTATCTAACGCATCGCGATAGCATAGTTATCGAGTCGCGATAGCATAGCTATCGTGGTGGGATATCATAGTTATCGCGTTGCGATACCATAGCTATCGCAGTGCCATACCATAGCTATCGCGATGCGGAACCATAGTTGTCGCGATGCGGAAAGGCAAAAATGTCGTTTTCGGGGCCTTTTTAACGTTGCGCCATCTAATTTTCGGCGTGGTTCCAACGCTGGAACAACAGAAAACTCATACACGATTTTGTCCGCTATTTTCCGGCCTCGACCGCAAAGAGGTGGATAAGGCAATGAAGGAATTGAAGGCTGAGGGCGCCATCGTTTCGCCCGTTCGCTGCAAATGGGAGCCCGCTGAGAAGTAAGCCATCCCATCCGTAAACGAAAAGACCGCATTTGTCGCACCATGATGTTGCGCAAATGCGGTCTTTCTATTTTATGATAGTCTATAGTTTTGTTTCACCGTTTGGGCTATGCCGCGCAGAAGAAGAGTACGCAGATCTGCGCGGTGAAGATGCGGAGGAACATGCTCAGCGGGTAAACCGTGGAGTAGCCGATTGCCGGAGCTTCCTTGGAACAGCTGGCATTGGCGTAGGCCAGTGCGGGTGGGTCGGTGTAGGTACCGGCAATCATACCCATGATGGTGAAGTAGTTGAACTTGAACTTCAGTCGGGCGATGGTGCCGACGATGAGGATGGGGATGACGGTGATGAGGAAACCTGTGCCCACATAGAGCAGTCCGTCGCCCTGGACCACAGTGTTGACGAAGCCTGCACCAGCCTTGATGCCGACGCTCGCGAGGAAGAATACCAGGCCCATTTCGCGCAGCATCATGTTGGCTGACGTGGTGGTATAGGTGACGAGCTTGATGCGGTAGCCGAAGCGGCCGATAAGAATGGCCACGATAAGCGGGCCACCGGCCAGACCGAGTTTCAACGGAGCCGGCATGCCGGGGATGGCGAAGGGTATGCTACCGAACAGGATACCGATGATGATACCGATGAAGATGGTGGCGATATTGGGCACGTTGAGGCGGCGTGCAGAGTTACCGAGAATGTCGGCCACGCGGTTGACGTTGTCCTCGCGGCCTACGACCATCACGCGGTCGCCCACATGGAAGTGGTGGTTGCGGCTGGCGAAGAGGTCCATGTCCTGACGGCTGATTCGTGTGATGTTGACGCCATAAACGCTGGAGAAATGCATCTTGCCGAGCGTTTTACCGTTCATCTTCGGGTTGGTGACGATGATACGCTTCGAAACCATCGGTTGGTCGTCGGTGGTATCCCATTCCACTTGGGTCTCAGGACCGATGAAAGCTTTCACAGCTTCGGCGTCGGCCTCGGCGCAAACCACGTAGACGGCGTCGCCCATCTCGAGCTTCGTGTCGCGGTTGGGGATGGTAATCTTGCCGTCGTGCATGATGCGGGTGCAGACGATGTCGCGGTTGAGGAACTCGCTCACCTCCATCATCGTGCGGCCGGCCAGATAGGCATTGCCCACCTTCAGGGTCATCGTCTTGGGCTTGGCGTGAGGATTGGCAGCCTCTTCCTGATCGAGTTTACGCTCTTCCTCATCGAGCTTGGTCTTCGTGATGAAGCGGATGAGGATGGTGGCGCCGATGATACCCAGCACGCCGAGGGGGTAGGCGCAGGCATAGCCGTTGGCAATCTGCGGCACCTTACCGGCTGGGAAGATGGAGTTGAGGGCCTCATTGGCGGCACCAAGACCCGGCGTGTTAGTCACAGCGCCGAAGAGCGTACCAATCATCATTGGCAGGTTGGTGGGGTCGGAGGTGTCGAAGAACAAATAGTAGCAGCCGAACATCACCAGGATGTTGAGCAGAATGGTGAAAGCTGCAAGGCCGTTGAGGGCAATGCCACCCTTCTTGAAGCTTTCGAAGAAGCCAGGACCCACCTGTAAGCCGATGCAGAAGACGAAGAGAATAAGCCCAAAGTCCTGCATGAAGTTAAGGATGGGGGTGGGCGCCGTGAAGTTGAAGTGCCCGGCCACAATGCCGCAGAACAGCACGAAGGTGACGCCTAAGGAGATGCCGCCGAATTTTAGTTTACCCAACAAAACACCGCAGGCAATGACGATGCCATAGAGCAGCACGATGTGTGCCACGGTGTCTTGGGTCGTAAAAAGATTGATTAACCAGTCCATACTATCGCTGAAATATACTGCAAAGTTACAACATTATACGCTGATGCCAAAGTCAACGTTAATATTTTTTGCTTTTTATCAGTCTTGATTGCTTTTAATGCCGTAGCCGTCGAGCCATTTGTCGATGAGTTTGCGGGCAATGCTGAGCTTTTGCGGAATGCGTGGCAGGTTGTCGTAACGGAACCAGCGGCCCTTCGACAGCTCCGACTTTTGCAGGTGGATGTCGCCCGACTCGTATTCGGCCATGTAGCCGACCATCAGTCCGCAGGGGTAGGGCCAGGGCTGCGAACCGAAGTAGGTGAGGTTCTTGATGGTCAGTTGGGTCTCCTCCATCACCTCGCGGCGGACGGCTTGCTCGAGGGTCTCGCCGGTCTCGACAAATCCGGCTACAAGTCCGTAGAAGTCGGTCTTGAAGTTGCGGGCGTGAACGAGCAGCACCTCGTCGCCTTTGTGGATGAGAACGATGATGGCGGTGGCCAGCTGGGGCCACACCTCCTTACCGCATTGGGTGCACTTCTTTGAAATGTCGGTGGCCATGCGCATGGGTGCGCCACATACGCCGCAGAATTGCGTGTTGTGGTCCCAATAGAGCAGTTCCTGGCATTTGCCGGCCTTCAGATAGAGGTCGAGCGGCAGATGATAGAACGACTCGCGCAAGCCGATGAAGTCGTAGCCGGCCTCGCTGAGGGCTTGGTCAGTGACGGTGATATGCTGCGGATCCTCGATGTTGAAGGTCTTTACGGGGGTGCCGTCATCCATCGGAGTGATGTTCATGACATGCGTCCAAGCGTGGGTCTTGACGGGAATGTCAGCGGTGCAAGGCACGGTGTGGCTGCCGTCGGGCAGTCGCTGCAACAGCAGGTCGGTCTTGCTGAAGATAAAATAATAGGTAAGTTGCGTTTCCATATCACGTATGTATTAACGTGGCGTCTGTGCGCTCGTGGCGTCTATTTCGTTGTGTGGCGCGAGAACAGCAATTCGCGGTCGCGTTTGGCGGCGGGCACTGTCCATGCCTCGGGTATCACCTTCCAGTTGTGGTTGGGTTGCGGGTCGAGCACTTTCTGCCGTTTGATTTCCTGCATGAGGTAGTAGCGCTGGTCGCGGTCTGACTTCCAGACGATGCGGCTGGCGAGGCTGTCCTTGGGGATGCCGGCGCCTCGGGTGAGCAGCTCGCCACCGCCATTGGCGCGGTAGCTGTTGATGGCCACGCAGTACCATCGTTTCGGGTCGAAGGGCTGGCCGTTGCTCATGCGGAGGATGGTCACCTTCTGACCGTTGGGCTTGGAGACGTCGACGGTGTAGTCGATGCCTGCCGCAGAGTCGAAGTTGAATGACAGGTTCTTGAAGCCCATGCGCTGGGCGTCGCCGCCGGTGCGTCGGTCGAGCAGAAGCAGGTGGTCGTCGGGGCCGGTCATCGTGTTGAACCAGAGGTCGTAGCTCATTTCGAGATGTTTGCGTATCTCCTCGCCGGTGAGGCGCATCACGTAGAGCATGTTCTCGTATTTATAGAGCTTGAACATGTCGCTCATCGCCACCGGTCCGGCCTTGATGCTGTCGTTGAAGAGCAGGGGAGCGGTGAAGGCGATGTCGGCGCCGGTGATGCTCAGCTCGAGGTTGAGGATGAGGTCGTTGAAGGCGGAATTGCCGAAATAGCAGTCGGCCGTGCGTATGGTATGCTTGAAGGTGCCTATGGGCTCATCGTTGAACCGGTTCACCTTATTGATATAGGCCTTGAAATGGTCTTCATAGGCTTGGTCGACGGGCAGGTTGGCAACGCTGTTGATGCTTCCCCTGATGCTGTCGACGGTCCACTTGCCATTGACTTTGGACAGACAGATGCGCGCATCGGCTACCGACATGGCGTTGTTGGCAGGGTCGAGGCAAACCACCTGATGCCCGGCGGTGTTGATGACGGTGTCGTTATGGCGTGTGTGGTCGTGGCCGAATAATACGAGGTCGAAGCCCGGCACCTGCTGGGCCACCACTTCAGAGGCATCCTCCATGTAGGTGTCGGTGGTGATGCCGCCTTCCTTACCCGAATGAAACAGACCGATAACGACGTCGGCTTTCTCCTGATTGCGCAGCACCGGCATCCATCGCCGGGCTGTGGCAACCATGTCGTCGAAGCGCAGCCCCGACCAGATGTCGGGCGACAGCCAGTTGGGAATGGCGGGTGTCAGCATGCCGAGAACGGCGATGCGGACGCCGTTGCGCTCAATAATGGTGTAGGGCTTGGCGTAGGGTTGACCGGTCTTTGTATCAATGATGTTGGCGCCCAGTACGGGACATTTCACTTCGCTCATCCATTTGTCATAAACCTTATGACCCGGCTCAATGTCGTGGTTGCCAATGGTTTGTGCGTCATAGCGCAGGTAATTGGCCACCTGTGCGGCGATGTTGACGTCGGTGGTGTCGATGAAGTTGGAGAAATAACTCAGTGGCTGCCCTTGCAGGATGTCGCCATTGTCGAAGAGCAGCAGGCGGTCGCCATACTGCTGGCGTAGGGCGTTGACGTAGCTGCTGACGCGAGCCGTACTGCCAGCCTTCGGCCGGTGGTTAAGAAAGTCATAGGGGAAGAAGCTGCCGTGCATGTCGCTGGTCTCGACAACGCGCAGCTCCATCGTGGCTTTGGCCTTCTGCCGCTTCGGCGTCTTTGCAAGAATGTTGGTTTGCGGGAGCAACAGGAGCACGGCCGCGATGAGGAAAAGTTTAAACTGACGCATGGGGGAATGGGTTGAATGGGGTGGATGGGGTGAATGGGTTGGATGGGGGAATGGGTTGAATGGGGTGGATGGGGTGATAGGGTTGGATGGGTATGGTGGGATGGATGGTTAATGACGGATGAGCCGCAGCTTGTGGTCGATGCAAGCGGGCAGCTCCTCGGCATAGTGGGTGACCATGATGAGCGTCTTGTTGTGGCGCTCGACAAAGGCGTTGATGACGTCTTTCACCAACCGACGGTTGCGGTCGTCGAGACCATGCAGCGGCTCGTCGAGGATAATCAGTTCGGGGTCCTTGACAAAGGCGCGCGCCAACAATACGAGGCGCTGTTCGCCACTCGACAGCTTGAGGAAGGTGGTGTTCTCCTTGTCTTTCAATCCGAAGACGTCGAGCCAGAAGCGGCAGGCCTCGAGCTCCTCATCGGTGGGTTTGACATAGAGGCCTACGCTGTCCTTCAGACCGCTGGCCACGATGCGCAGGGCGGGGATGTCGCGCTGATAGGCGCGGTGCATCTCAGGTGAGACATAGCCGATGTGGCGCTTGATATCCCAGATGCTCTCGCCGGTGCCGCGGGGCATGTCGAAGAGCGTGATGTCGCAGGCGTAGCTCTGCGGATTGTCGGCGCAGATGAGGCTGAGCAACGTCGATTTGCCGGCGCCGTTTTGGCCGCTCAGCGCCCAACGCTCACCGTTGCAGACCACCCAGTCGAGGTCTTTGAGGATGGTGCGCTCGCCGTAACGGATGCAGACCTTGTTGAGGCGGGCCACTTCGTGGGTGTGGTATTCCTTATGGGTGTAGGGCAGAGCGACGATGGCGTCGTGCATTGTCTGACTGAGCATGTGGTCGGGCAGGGTAGGTCGACTGGCCTCAAACTCAGCCAGCGTCTTCTTCGGGCGGACAATCATGTGGTCCACCTCAACCACGTGGGTGATGAAGGGCGGAATGTCGTCGGTCTTCGAAAGAATGAGAATGATCTGCAGACGGCCTTCCTTGGCGATGCTGCCCAAGAGATCGCGCAACTGCTGCCGCGTATCGGCATCGAGGCCGATAAACGGATTGTCCATAATCAATACGCGGGGCTGCGTGAGCAGCGTTTCCGTGAGCTTGAGCTTGCGCAGCTCTCCGCTTGAAAGCAGGATGATGGGCTTATCGAGCAACGGCTGCATGTGGAAGAGACTGTAGAGGTGGTCGCGCTGCTGCGTCAACTGGTCAGCCTCGACGCCTTCCGTCTTGAGGGCCAGGTCGTAGGCTTCCTGCAGCTTTTTGCCGACGGTGGGCGTGTTCTCGTCAATCTCCATCTGGTTCCATCGCTGTTGCAGGTAATAGGTGCGGTCGTTGTCACCGCCGTAGGCATCGCGGAAGGTGATGTATTTGATGTTGTCGGCCACCATGGTCTTTTTGCTCGGCGAGAAGTCGTATTCCGGGTCGTGGAGGAGCAGTGGGTGTCGGCCCACGATGATGTCGGCGAGCATCGTCTTGCCGCCTCCGTTGGGGCCTAAGATAGCAATCTGCTCGCCGTCGAGCGTTGTGAAGTTGACGGGTTCAGCCATGCGCCAAGCGGGCATGCGTACGACGCCCTCGACGATATTGATGATTTTCTGCATAGTCTATTTGCTTATCCTGTTGCTGTTTCTTTTGACAAAGTCTTTCCACGAGCCATAATGCTGCGCGCCGGTATCGGGGCGCGAGAGCTGAAGGAAGTGGCAGTAAGCCGCGCCGAGGGCATCGGTGGCGTCCATGAACTTCGGCATGTCGGCCTTATCGATGTGGAGCAGACGCTGCAGCATGGCGGCGACCTGCTCTTTCGAGGCCTGCCCCTGACCGGTGATGGCCATCTTGATTTTCAATGGTGCGTATTCGTGGATGGGAATGTCGTGGTGGATGGCCGCGGCGATGGCTACGCCCTGTGCCCGACCGAGCTTCAGCATCGACTGTACGTTCTTGCCGAAGAAAGGTGCCTCGATGGCCATCTCGTCGGGCAGGAACTCGTCGATGATGCCCGTAACGCGCTCGAAGATACGGCCGAGCTTCAGGTAAGGGTCGTGAAGCGGCCGCAAGTCGATGACGCCCATCGCCATCATCTGCGCCTTGTTGCCTTTGACGCTGAGGATGCCGTAGCCCATGACGTTGGTGCCGGGGTCGATGCCGAGAATGATGCGTTCAGTCTCCATGCGATCAGCGTCAACGGTCAAGGTAAGGATTGGTGGCTACCTCGTAGCCGATGGTGGTGCGCTCGCCGTGGCCGGGCAACACGACGGTGTCGTCGGGCAACTGCGAGAGCACGCGCAGGCTCTGGATGATGAGGAACATTGAGCCGCCGTCGAAATCGGAGCGCCCGATGCTGCCGCGGAAAAGCGTATCGCCCGTGAACAGCGTCTTGTCGGCCTCACTGTAGAAGCAAAGACCGCCTGGCGAGTGTCCCGGCGTCTCGATAATCTTGAATGTGGTGTGGCCAAAAGAGATAGTGTCGGCGGGCATGAGGTAGCGGCCTACGGGAGCGAAATCGTCGTCGGACAGCTCCATTTCGAACAACTGTCGCGCCTGCTCGGGCAACCGGTTCATGAAGTCCTCGTCGGCCTCGCCCACCTCAGGCTTCAGTCCCCAGGTATCGTAGACGAACCGGTCGCCAAGGTGATGGTCGACGTGACCGTGGGTGGCGATGAGGTGCTTGGGTTGCAACTTATTGTCGTCGATGTATTGTTTGATGGCCTTGCGCTCTTCCTCGTAGTAGGCACCGCAGTCGATGATGACGGCCTCGCGGGTGTCGTCGCTCACCACGTAGGTGTTCTCGCGGATCATATTGCAGACAAAACGCTTTATTTCCATTGCTTTTCCAATTAAATAAACAGTGATTACAGCGGCAGGTAGAGGATGGATTTATCCTTAAACCATTCCTCATCAAAATAGTTGGACACCGGTGTGATGTCGATAATCTTGTGGAAAGGCTTGGTCTCGGCGTCAAGATTGCCGCCTTTCAGCGTGATGATGCCGTTGGGCAGCGCATTGCGCTGTTGCTTGCCGATGTTCTTGCGGACGATTTTCACCATGTCGGTCAGCGGCATGACAGCGCGCGAGACGACGAAGTCGTAGAGTCCTTTCTCATCCTCGCCACGCAGGTGGAGCGCCTCAACATTGGTCAGTCCGATGGCCTTGGCCACCTCGTTGACTACATTGATCTTCTTCCCAGTGCCGTCGATGAGGCGGAACTGGCATTCGGGGAAGAGGATGGCCAGGGGAATGCCGGGGAAGCCGCCGCCAGTGCCGAAGTCGAGAATGCGGGTGCCTGGACGGAAATGAATGAGCTTGGCGATAGCGAGCGAGTGCAACACATGATGCTCGTAGAGATTGTCAATGTCCTTGCGCGAAATCACGTTGATTTTGCTGTTCCAGTCGCGGTAAAGAGCGTCGAGGGCGTCAATCTGTTTTTGCTGCACGGCCGTGAGGTCGGGGAAATACTTTGATATGATTTGCATCGGCTTTATATCTAATATTTGGCAAAATTACAAAAAAATCTTGCTTAATTACTATGATAAGTGAAATAATTTCCTAACTTTGCACCAAGACATATAAACTAAAACGCAAACCGATGAAGAAGCACAGCTTTATTAACCGCGCTTTCCACCTCTATTACGACGGCTTCCGTCAGATGACCCTTGGCAAGACATTGTGGACGGTCATACTGATCAAGCTGGCGATTATCTTCCTTGTGCTCAAGTTGTTCTTTTTCCCCGACTACATCAAGACACACAGCAAGAAGGGCAGCGAGAGCGAGTTCGTATCTGAGCAGGTGCTGCATCGGGTGCCTTGAGGTATAAGAGACATAAACTGTTGATATCATTACCAAAACAATCACATTATTAATATGAATGAACTCCTGACTATCTCTGCGTCGACCATCGACTGGTCGCGTGCGCAGTTTGCCCTGACAGCCATCTATCACTGGCTCTTTGTGCCCCTCACGTTGGGTCTGGCGGTCATCATGGGCATTGTCGAGACGTGCTATTACCGCACGCGTAAACCTTTCTGGAAAGATGCGGCCCGCTTCTGGCAGCGCCTGTTTGGCGTCAACTTCGCCATGGGTGTGGCCACTGGCATCATCTTGGAATTTGAGTTCGGCACCAACTGGAGCAATTACTCCTGGTTTGTGGGCGACATCTTTGGTGCGCCCCTGGCCATTGAGGGCATCGTGGCTTTCTTCATGGAGAGCACCTTTGTGGCTGTGATGTTCTTCGGATGGAAGAAGGTCTCGCCCGGCTTCCATCTGGCCTCCACATGGCTCACGGGCCTCGGTGCCACCATCTCGGCTTGGTGGATTCTGGTGGCCAACGCCTGGATGCAATACCCTGTAGGCTGCGAATTCAACGCTGACACCATGCGCAATGAGATGACGTCGTTTGCCGACGTGGCCCTCTCACCCTTTGCCGTTGACAAGTTCTGCCATACGGTCACATCGTCGTGGCTGGTCGGTGCAGTGTTCTGCCTTGGTGTGAGCTGCTGGTATCTTCTGAAGAAACGCGAGGAGCGCCTGGCCAAAGAGAGCATTAAGATTGGCAGCATCGTCGGTTTGGTGGCAGCCGTGCTGGCCTTCCTGACGGGCGACAACTCAGCTTACATGGTCTCGAAGACGCAGCCCATGAAGCTGGCTGCCATGGAGGCGCTCTATAATGGCGGCACCGACCAGAGCCTCACGGGTGTGGCTTGGGTCAATCCCTTCAGCCAGCCCGACTATACCAACGATAAGGAGCCTCCCTTCCGGATTGCCATGCCCTACGGTTTGTCTTTCCTCGCCACCCACGACATTCACGGATTTGTGCCGGGAGTCAACGACCTGCTTAATGGCTACACCCTCTCTGACGGTACCAAGGTGCCCTCGTATGCAGAGAAGGTTATTAAAGGCAAAGCCGCTCAGACAAACCTCTACGCCTATCGTAAGGCCAAGGCTGCGGGTAAGAATGCTGACGTACAACTCGAGTATGTGAAGAAAAACATGCCTTACTTCGGTTACGGCTATGTGGAGAATGTCCACGACCTGGTGCCGCCCATCAACATCTGCTTCTGGGCGTTCCGCATCATGGTGGGACTGGGTGCACTCTTCATGCTTTATTTCCTCGTGATGATCTTCATCTCCTACAAGAAGGATATTTCACGCATGCGCTGGCTTCACATTGCTGCCCTCTGCCTCATTCCGCTGGTTTATGTGGCCAGCGAGGCAGGATGGATTGTAGCTGAGATGGGCCGCCAGCCGTGGACTATCCAGGATATGCTGCCTACCTGGGCCGCTGTCTCCGACCTGCAGTCGGGAGCCGTGGTCACCACTTTCATTATCTTCCTCGTGCTCTTCACTACCATGCTGGCCGTGGAGATAAGCATCCTCTGCAAGCAAATCAAGAAGGGCCCCGAGCACAGCGAGGATGTAGCTCCCCAAGCTGAATAGCCTGAGACCATCAGCACTCTTGACGCAAACGAAGTAATCTAAATTTAAAGATCAGACATTATGACTTATAGTTTTCTGCAACAATATTGGTGGTTCATCATCTCGCTTCTTGGAGCGTTGCTGGTGTTCCTGCTCTTCGTCCAGGGAGCCAACTCTATGATTTTCCAGCTGGGAACCGACAAGGACAGCCGGCGCCTGCTCATCAATTCCACAGGTCGCAAGTGGGAATTCACCTTTACCACGCTGGTGACCTTTGGCGGAGCCTTCTTCGCTTCGTTCCCCTTATTCTATAGCACCAGCTTCGGCGGGGCTTACTGGCTGTGGATGCTCATTCTCTTCTCGTTCGTTATCCAAGCCGTGAGCTATGAATTCCAAAACAAGATAGGCAACTTCCTTGGCCCGAAGACCTTCCAAGTGTGCCTCGTCATTAATGGCATTGTGGGGCCCGTGCTCTTGGGCGGAGCCGTAGCCACCTTCTTCGACGGCAGCAACTTCCTTATTGCCAAGAACAATATCATCGACAGCTTTCAGCCAGTAATTAGCCGCTGGGCCAATGCCAGCTGCGGTCTCGATGCCTTGCTCGACCTCTGGAATGTGGTCTTCGGTCTTGCCGTCTTCTTCCTGGCGCGCGTGCTCGGTACGCTTTACATTATTAATAATGTGGACGACGCTGCCATTCGAGCCCGCGGACGCAAGCAGACCCTTATCAACGCAGTAATCTTCCTGGTGCTCTTCCTGGCCTTCTTGGCTCATGTGCTGCTCAAAGACGGCTTTGCCTATGACCCGGCAACGGGCGTCATCGCGATGGAGCCATACAAGTATCTGCACAACCTCATCCAAATGTGGCCGTTGTTGGTGGTCTTCCTTATCGGTGTGGTGCTCGTGCTTTATGGCGTTGGCCGTACGGTGTTGAGCCAAGACTATATCAAGGGCATCTGGCCAACGGGCATTGGTGTTGTGATGGTGGTACTGGTGCTTTTCCTCATTGCAGGTTGGAACAATACGGCTTACTATCCATCGAATGTTGACCTGCAGAGCTCACTGACCATCGTCAACAGCTGCAGTAGCCAGTTCACCCTGCAGGTGATGTTCTACGTCTCGCTGTTGGTGCCGTTTGTCTTGGCCTATATCTGGTACGCGTGGCGTCAGATAGACCGTAGCAAACTGACGCAGAAAGAGATTAAAGAAGGCGACGCCTATTAGGCCACTACCATGCTTTTATCATCGCATGTCGGTCGTCGCGTTATCGTTTGACGACCGTCATGCGAATGTTTGTCGAACATCATTCAATCGAAAAAGGGTGCTATCGCATCAACGCTCTAAGAATATATTTTGGTCATTGTTTCTTCTTCATTATGCGTAAATTGTCGTAACTTTGTAGGCAAACCGCAGACAATGATGATTTATAAGGCAGCACTATTTGATTTAGATGGTGTCATTTTCGATACCGAACCACTTTACTCGCAGTTTTGGGAGAACCAAGGGCGACAGTTTAAGCCCGATGTTCCCGACTTCCACCACCGCATCAAAGGCATGACGCTGGTGCAGATTTACGACCAATATTTCTCTGGTCAGACCGCGCTTCAGCAGCGTATCAGCGCCGCATTGGACGATTTCGAAGCCCACATGCGCTTCGACTATATCCCCGGCGTACACGACTTTCTGCTCCAATTGCGGCAGAAAGGCATCAAGACGGCTGTGGTGACCAGCAGCAACCACTCGAAGATGGCGCAGGTCTATCAGCAGCATCCGGATTTTAAGTTGCTCTTCGACGCCGTGCTCACCAGCGAGGACTTCACGCGCAGTAAACCAGCCCCCGACTGCTTCCTTTTAGGCGCCAAGACGCTGGGCGTAACTCCAGCCGAGTGTGTGGGCTTTGAAGACAGTGTCAACGGCATGCGTAGCGTAAAGGCCGCCGGCATCTATCTCGTCGGTGTCGTTACGACCAATCCGCGGGAAGTGGTGGCGCAATATGCCGATGAACTCATCGATGACTTCACGCATGGCGTCAAAGTCATGCAATAAAATACGATGACGGCCGTTATACCAATATAAAATAATGATATGCTGAAGAAAGACATTATACTTTTTCTTTCCTTCGCCATGGTTTGGTTGATGGCCGCTTGTCAGGACGACGACAGTTTCACCACGTCGCCCTCCAACCTGCTCACATTCTCTACCGACACGGTGAAGCTCGACACCTTGTTCAGTAATGTGCCGTCGGCTGCCAAGACGTTGTGGGCGTTCAACCGCTCGGGCGACGGCCTGCGCTGTACGAGCATCCGCCTCGAGCGCGGTGCGCAGTCGGGTTTCCGCGTCAATGTGGATGGCATCTATCTGGGCGAAGACAACGATTACAGCACCAATGAAGTGGAGGTCCGCAACAAAGACAGCATACGCGTGTTTATTGAGGCCACACTGCCGACAGCGAGTATTGCAACGCCGGAGGAGCAGTCAGATAACCTCATCTTCACCTTGGAGAGTGGCGTGGAGCAGCGCGTCAACCTCAACGCGTGGGCTTGGAATGCACGGTTGCTGCGCAATGTGCATATTACGAAAGACTCTACGCTCGATGCGTCGACCACGCCAACCGTCATCTACGGCGACCTCAGGGTGGACAGCGGAGCCACGCTGACCATTACGCCGGGGTCGACGCTCTATTTCCATTCCGATGCGGGAATGGATGTCTATGGTCGGCTGCGGTCGATTGGAACGGCCGACAACGGCATCTTGTTGCGCGGCGACCGCATCGACCATATGTTTAACTATCTGCCCTACGACCGCGTTCCGGCGCAGTGGATGGGCGTTCGCTTTCATTCTTCCTCATTCGATAACGAGTTGCGTTACACGGAGTTGCACAGCACTAACACGGCCATTACCGTTGATTCTTCCGACGTGGCGCGGCAGACGCTGCTGCTCAGTCATGCGACAATTCATAACTGTCAGGGCTACGGCCTCGTGACCACCAACGCCAAGGTGACGCTTGAGGATGTGCAGATTACCAATACGCTCAACGACTGCCTGCTGGTCAACGGTGGCGACGTCAGCGTGAACAACGCTACGCTGGCGCAGTTCTATCGTTTCGACTCTCAGCGTGGGGCAGCGCTGGCTTTCAACAACAGTTACCCGATTGTCGGTCTGTCGGTGACCAACTCACTGCTCACCGGTTATGCTGACAATGTATTGATGGGGTCGGCCGTTGACACGACGGCGCTCGACCATTACCTCTTCGACTATTGCATCATCCGCACGCCGAAGGTGACGACTGCCGACAGCGTGCATTTCACCAATGTCATCTACGAAGATGTGAAGGACACAACGACCATGGGCGAGAAGCATTTCTATAAGATCGACACCGACAACCTCATCTATGACTTCCGCCTTGACAGTGTGTCGGCCGCTATTGGTAAGGCCAATCCAGCAACAGCCTTGCCCGATGACCGGCTTGGTGTGATCAGAAAGAAAACGCCGGATATCGGCGCTTATGAATATATTAAACCTGAAGATTAAAGACTTTTCGATATGAAGCAACTGAAACTTGAAATCGACTACGACTTCTGTTCGTTTGAAGAGTTGAATGCCGACGAACAGATGCTGGTGCAGCGGGCTTGCGACGCAACGCGCAATTCGTACGCGCGATACAGCCATTTCTGCGTCGGCGCCGCCGTATTGCTCAACGACGGCACTGTGGTCATCGGTGCCAATCAGGAGAATGCCGCCTTCCCATCGGGCTTGTGTGCAGAGCGCTCCGCTATCTTTGCCGCTCAATCCAATTACCCCGACCAGCCCATCCGTATGCTCGCCATTGCCGCGCGCAGTGGGGGCGTATTGCGCGACAAACCGGTCTCACCCTGCGGCTCCTGCCGTCAGGTGATTATCGAGATGGAGGACCGCTACCAACAGCCCATTGAGATTCTGCTCTATGGCAAATCGGGCATCTACCGCATGCACAGCATCAAGGACCTGTTGCCCTTCTGCTTCACCGACAGCGACATGCGATAGCTTAGCTCTTGCAATGCCAACCTCGAGCTGGATAGCAACCGTTGAGGAGAATACGACCATCAACGTCAAACCCCATGGCGATAGCTTTCTGCCTATGCCATGGGGTTTGATTTTTGAATATTATGGTTCAATGCGATTACCAGGATGTGGTAATGCTATTATCCTTTCTTTGCCACCGAGTGCATCGTAACGATGATGCGGCGCTGGCTGTTGACGATGCGGCGGGCCATTTGCTGCAGGTCGTCAGCCGTCATGTCGTTGACCATCTTCAGATAATCCTTGTCATAATCGATGCCGTAGCGCAGGTTGTTGTAGATGACGTAGTTCCAATAGTCATTGGTAATGACGGCCTGGCCGTATTGCTTCGTCAGATACTCCTTCACCTTGTTCAGGCTCACGTCGAGCGGACCGTGGTCGGCGATGTTCTGCAACTGCTGCAACACAATGGGCATCACCATCTTATATTTGTCTGGTCCGGTGGTGAACGAGAGCTTCAGCATGCCGGTCGGCCTGCTGGTGGCGTCTATGCTGGCTTCGGTGCTGATGCCATACACGCCGCCTTTCTCCTCACGTACAGAGTCGACGTAAGCGATAGACAGCACGCGGCGCAGGGCATCGAGCGTGAGGTCGTTCTTCGCTGTGACGGGCTCCTGCCAGGTATAGATGACGGTGACATTGCTCTGCGGCGTCTTGGTGTCGCGGGTCCATTCGTGTACCTTCATGCCGTCAACAATGGCGGGGAAGTTGTCGACCGTCTTGTCGATGTGACCCTTGGCGGGCAGCGAGGCAATGTAGGTCGTCAGCAGAGGGCGCAGACTATCGAGACTGATGTTGCCGATGACCATCATGCGGAAGCCGCTGGCGTCGGCAAAGCGCTCCTTATAGATTTGCAGCACGCGGTCGTAGCTCACCTTATCGAGGTCGGCCAAGACGAAGGGGTTGGTGCGTGGGTTATCGCCATAAACGGCATAGGCAATAGAGTCGTTGTAGCTCACCTTCGGACTGGCGTTGCGGTTGGTGAGGAATGATCTCATGCGGTCGACTTCATTGGCAAAAGCCTTGTCGTCGCGGCGGGGCTGCGTGAAGTAGAGATAAGTGAGCTGGAACAGCGTCTCAGCGTCTTTGAGCGATGAGGTGCCGTTGATGCTCTGCGTCTCTTCACCCACACCCGCACGGATGCGTACAGTCTTCGATGCCAGCACCTTGTCGAGGTCGCTCTTGCTGAGATTGCCCACACCGGCTTCAGAGATGGCGGTGGAGATCATCCGCATGTTGGGCATGTCGGCAGCTGGATAGAGCGAAGAGCCGCCTTCGCCCCACAGGCGGGTCATGAGGTAGTCGGCCTGGTAGTTGGTGCGGCGGTAATACACCTTCACGCCATTGCTCAGCGTCAGCTCCGTCGTACCGTTGACCGAAGGCTTCTCGCTGACGATACGGCCTGGCTTCGGTGTCTTCGCCATCAGTTTGGTGGGAGCGGGGGCTTCCTTATAAGCGGGGTATTTCTTGGCTTGTGCATCGAGCACGTACTGCTCAAGTTGCTGCTCGGTGATGGAAGTAAAGTCGGGCTTGTCGGGCATATAGACCACCAGCACCTGATTCTTGTCGGTGATGGCTGCTTTCATAGCTTTGTTGACTTCAGCCAAGGTGACGCTCTTGCTGAATTCATCATTCAGCGACTTGCTCTCTTCAGCTGAGAGCAGTGGCTCGCCGTCGAGGAAGTTGGCCTGCGCCAGTCTTACGTAGTAGCTGTTGCGGCGGTCGTTGCGGGCTTGCCATGAGCGGTCGGCCCTCTTGCTGCTGAAAGCTTTGGCGCGGTCGAGCTCGCTTTGGGTAAAGCCATGCTGGCGGATGCGCTCCACAACGCCAACGGCGGCGTCGAAGCTGCCCTTGACATTGTCCTGACGTGCACCGAAGGCGAGGTTGAAGGCATCCTTGGTCTTACTGACGAAGTACATACCTAATTGAGCCGAGGCGCTGAGGCAAGGCTTCGGTGAGGCTTCCTGCATCTCGTTGAGGCGCTCGCCGGCCATGTAGGAGATGAGCGCGTCGATGTAGTTGTCGCGCATGTACTGCTTCGTGTTCTTCTCGTTGTCGGGCGTAGCCTCCTTCTTCATATAGAGATTGACGAGCATGATGGGCTGTTCTGCATCCTTGAGTTTAGCCACAATCATCTTGTCGTTGTCGGGCACGGGGTAGTAGATGCGCTTGGCCGGGTTCTCGGGCATGGGGATGCTGCTGAAGGTCTGCTTGATCTTCTGCTCCATCTGGTCGACGTCGATGTCGCCCACCACGATGATGGCCTGCAGGTCAGGGCGATACCACTTGTGGTAGTAGTCGCGCAGGTCGTTGTAAGGGAAGTTGTCGACGATGTCCATCGAACCGATGGGCATGCAGTCGGCATACTTTGAGCCTTTATAGATGATGGGCATGGCCTGCTCCATAAGGCGTTGTACGGCCATTCCTGAACGACGGTTGCGCCATTCCTCATGGATGACGCCGCGCTCCTTGTCAATCTCGGTGCCGGTCAGGTTGAGGTAGTGGCTCCAGTCGTGGAGAATGAGTAGGGTGGAGTCAATGACGCTCTGCTGCCTGACAGGAACAGCCCCGACGTGATAGACCGTCTCATCGACACTGGTGTAGGCGTTGAGGTTGGCGCCAAACTTAACGCCGTGGGCCTCGCACCAATGCACGATGGAAGGTGAAGTGGCAGTGCCTTGGAAGTTTTGCGAGCCATTGAAAGCCATGTGCTCGAGGAAGTGGGCCAGACCGCGTTGCCGGGGCTCCTCAAGGATAGAACCCACGCGCTGGGCGATGTAGAAGTCGGCAATGCCAGCTTCCTTGGCGTTGTGGCGGATGTAATAGGTGAGTCCGTTTCTCAACTTACCCACGCGGTAGCTGTCATCCTGGGGCAACGACTGGGCTGCTCCGGTGACGGCTACGAGGAAAAGAAGTAGAAGAAGGATAATGTTCTTTCTCATAATGTTTTTGCAAATGAGTGAATAAAAGGTTGTCAGTTAGAAATTCACGCCTAAGGTGATGCCGAGGTTCCAGTGCATCGTGCCTTGCAGATAGTCGTTGCCGACATTGCAATGGCGATAGGTGAAGTCGGTGCGCACATAGCTCTTCAGCTGCGTCGTGGGGAAGATGAATGCGTATTGCACCGCTGTGCGCAGGGCGTATTGTGGTGCCATCAATGCTGCATATTCCCGGTAGAGGAAGGTGGTCATCTCGTCGGGTTGCGTTTGCTTGTCGCTTGGTTCAATGAAGGTGCCGTCCTCATACGGATCGCCCTTCCCCTTGATGTAAGAGAAACCACCCTCGATGGTGAGGATGCCCTTGCGCATCAATAAGTTGCGCGCCACGTTGAGATAGCCCTCGGTACTCGTCCAATGCTGACGCCGGTAGTAGGGGTAGTTGTAGGCTGTCAATTTGCGGTAAGCGATGCGCGCACCACCTTGCACCAGCCATGTCGGTGTCTCGCCGTTGAGTCCGAAGTAGCCGGTGTAGCCGATGTGGGTGTTCACCCACACCTTGTCGGCAGTCTTCAGCGGCTGGAAATACTCGTAGTAACGGGCGCCGTGATCATTGGTGCTGAGCCGGTACTGGTTCTGGAAGTTGCGCAGTTTCTCGTTTTCGATGCTCGCATCAAGATGGTGGAGGCTGCGGTTGGCGTGATATTGCAGGCGTGTGGTGAAGCGATAGCGATGCGTGTGGTGGCGCATGTAAACGATGTCGTAGGGCGTGTCCTTGCCGTAATAGCCTTTGAGGTAAGCCATATCCCACGTATTGGTCCACGTCAGACCGGGCAAGAGACGCAACTCTGCCTGAACGCCGTAGCCGTGACCGTCGTAGAAGAGCGGTCGCTCGGTGCTTGAACTGGTGAGTCCGTTGGTCGTACTGGAACTGTACTGCTCCACCATTCCCATCATGCCGCCGTATTCGATGAACGACTTGTAGGTGATGTCGTTGCTGGAATAGGTGCTGAAGATGAGGCTCTCGCTATGGCGCAGGTAACGGTAGTTGGCACCGATGTTGAGCCATGTCGAGATGGGCCAATAGAGCGCGAACGAGGCGTCGATGTCCATGAGCTTGTTCTTGTGGCGCAGGTCTTTGTATTTGGCTGCATTGGCAGCTGTGAAATCGACGCGTCCACCGAGCGACAGTCCCTGCCACAGGTCGACGCCGATGGCGCCCGTGAGGTGGTAAGTGTCTTGATGGATCTTACCCGCATTGGTCAGCGAGTCTTCGACGATGTTGAAGGGGTAGCGCTCCGGTGCAATGAAAACAGACCCCGTCATGTTGTGTAGCCCTGCGTTGTCGTAGCTGATGCGACCGTAGCCGACGGTGTGCTTCGACAGCCGATAGACTGACCGCACATCGGTGCCGATACGCAAGTCGCGGCTGCTCTCGTTGTAGTTGACGAAGCCGCCATAGCCGTAGTTGGCCTTGAGCATTGCCCACGAGAGGTTATCGCTGCGCCATCGTGTGAGCGCCGCCGCATTGCCATAGGGCAGCCATGGGTCGGCGTCGGTCACATAGTCGCTGTTGCGGAGCAAAACAGAGTCGGCACCAGCTCCACCGTTGCCACTATTGGCGGGGTGGGCCACAGCTTGCGAGCAGTCAAGGTTGACCGTGGCAAGTATGATGAGTGATAGAAAAAAAGTGGAGCTGTGCATGACGGATAATCAATTAGTGATAAGCAATTTACTGAGCGTCTCTCAGGGAGAACTGCGTGCGCTCGTGGAAGTCGTTGGTGGAGTTGTTGGTATCCATGTAGATGATGTGGGCACCATTGCGGATGGAGGCTTCGGCGTCAATCACGCCTTCGCCATTGTTGGCGCTGTCGACGGCCTTGCTGTAGTTGTAGACCAGCTTTCCGCTGTTCTCAGGCAATGCTTCTGTGGCCTCTGCATCTACATTCCGGTAGAGCGAATGCCCAAGTTTGTTGGTCAGACTGACTGAACCGGCATCGATGTCGCTTGTCAGACGCTTCTTGTTGTTGGCATCACCAGCAACAAACACTTCCATGCCATCAATCACCCATGATGTGGGCACCTTCAGACAACGGAATGCAGCGGTGGCTTGCCTTCCGGGCTCATAGACGTAGTTGTCGCTATTGGAAGCAAAAGCGTTAGGCGTGACGCCTTTGGTCTGGAAAATGAAGAGACCCGGCGAAGTGATGCTCAGCGACCATGCATTGCCCAAACCAAACTCATAAGCCTTGAGGTAGTGGCTGGTGGGGATACTGTCGGAAGGTGTAGGATAGTATTTTGTATTCTTAAAGCCTGACTCGGGATCGTACATGGTATAGTAGGCCGAATGGGCGTAGTCAACGCTTTGAGAGTTGGTCTGCGTGTTGTCAATAGCACCAAAGACACTCACCACGCGCTGCTCATAGGGCCGAAGAATAACAGGCTGCTGGAACCACCAGATGCCGAGAGTTGCAGGGATGGTGTCGGTATAGGTCAAAGCGCCATTGCTGTACCAATTGTTGGTTGCATTAGAATTATATGGACTGATCATACCCACGCACAGGTTGTTGGCCACAGCCACTTCGGGGCTGTTGTTGTAGAGAATGAAGCCTTTGTCATATTGGAAGAAGCTAGTGCCAGCATCCAATGGGCAACCACCGTTGTACAACTCCTTGATGATGATGGATTCAGTGTTTTGGTCATCTACAGTAAAGGAGACGCTCTTCACTTTACCGGTAGCGAGGGTATCAGTGGTGCCGTCATCCTTGGTGACGACCATTTTCCATGTTTGGGCGTTGACGCTGCTGAACAGTCCGAGGGCGGCGACTAAAGTAAGTATAATTTTCTTCATAGCTGTTATCGATTAATGATTTTAATACTGTTGGTTGGCGTTTTGATGATAAAGATACCGTTGGGCAACTGACTGAGCTCCAAGGCTGCATGCCCTTGTGCATCGGCTTTGACGGCTTTGACGAGGGTGCCGTTGACGCGATAGATGCGTACGACGTCGCCGGCGCGCAGACCGCTCACGGAACCGTTGCCGAAGGCGAGCTGTGGCTTTACGGTGTTGACACCCGGCAGTGTGACATTGTTGATGTCGGTGGTGACGTTGTCTGCAATGGTGCGCTCCTCAATGTAGTAGGTAGTGCCGCCAAGGTCGGCTACGAGACTGTCGTTGAGGCTTTTGACCACCAGACTGTTGCCCGAATAAGTGATGACGGGCTCATTGGTCAGGGCAAAGACGAGGCTGTCGCTGCCCGTGACAATGACCAGCACCTGTTGCTTCGACGTATTGCTCACGGCCGCTGAAGCCATCAGTGGGAGGACAAGCAATGCAAGCAACAAGGACAAGCCTTTGCATCGTTTAATGAAACTGTTCATAAGCTATAATTTATTGATGATGAAACAATAATCATTCGTTAGCCCCAATAGCGCTTCCGCGTCATCGTCAACTTGATGGTGATGTTGTTCGATACACTGTCGGGAGAGATAACCTGCTGATCCATGCGCCCGTTGAAGATGTAGCGGTAGTGCACGGCCGAGATGGTGTCGATATATACTTCGGAACTGACGGCGCTGTAGAGGCCGCCGGGTACATCGAAGGTGGCAACGCCTGAGGCATCGGTGCTGTCGACGAACGTGGACGCATTGGCGTTGGTCAGTTCAACGCGGGCGCCTTCGTAGGGTCCAATCGCTGAGCCGTCGGGGTAGACGAGTTGGACGGTCACTCGTACGGTCTCCGGTGCCTCGTCGTAAGAGGTGCACGCCGTCAGCAGCAATGCGGTGAACGCGAAGAGTATATGCAGTGTGTGAGGAATGCGCATGGTCGTTAAAGTTTTAAGCGCAGCGACAGTCCATAATAGAAACTGGGCAGGTAGCCGCTGCCGAAGAGCGCGGTGTCGAGGTCGGTTTGCGAACTGTGCACCTTACTCATATTGTTGAAGAAGTTGTTGGCATAGAAGGAGATGGAGATGTGCTCACCAATCTCTTTCGTTACGCTGAAGTTGGCGCTGTAGTAGGCCGATATGCGGTTGGGGTTGAGCGTGTAGTTGTAGTTGGAGCGCACGGCGAGCTGCGTCAGGTCGTTGTAGAGTGTAGCATCGTTATCCTTGGCCCATAGCAGCTTCTCAAGGTAGTTGATGCGCTCATTGGGATTTTCCCACGTGCTGTAGGTTTCTGGATAGACTATAACCGTTTGGTCGGAGGTCTTTCCGTCATAGGGCTCCCCGATGACGTCAGAGGCGTTGGCCAATGCGTAGCCTCGGCTTGAGCCGTCACTGAACTGGCTCATAGCGCGGTGCCATTGGTAGAGACTGGCCTCAATGCGCAGCGCCATGATGAGGCGGATGCGTGGAATGTGGGTGGTGAAGGTCATGTTGAGGTTGGCCTGCTTGCTGATGGCGCCGTTGGTGACCGAAGCGCTGGCATCGTAGGTGGTCGATGTGGCGTTGCCTCCGACGTAGTATCCGACATACTGGTAGGGTCGCCCGTCGGTCATTCTGCTGCTGGTACCTAATGGGATGTCGGCAAACTCAGTGGCGTTGAGGCTCTTGTAATGATAGTAGTTGCCGTCGATGCGGATTTGCGTCCGCAAGGCGCGTATCTGCTTGAAGTCGATAATCCAGTCGATGCCCCAGCGCGAGAGCGGTGAACCATTGACGTATTTTGTATTGGCGACATAGGTGTTGCGCTGACTGGTGGCCAGCTGCACCGACGGCTGCACACCCGTCTGGTCGCTCACGGTGACAACGCCATTCTGATCGATGCTGTACTGACGGTTCTCGGCTGCAATGCCTGCAGTGCGCATGGCTTGCTGCAAAGCCGTCGGACTGGTGTAGTTATAAGAATAAGGTGTAAACACGGTGGTGGCCATATAGGGGTCGAGCGTCTTGGTGTAGAAAGCCGATACCGAGAGATGGAAGAGGCGTGTACGCAACTCGAAGCCCAGGTCCCACTGACGTGCGCTCTGCCATTTGAGGTCTCTGTTGTAGACGGCAGACGTGGGATAAGTGTAATAAGCCATGTAGCTGCGGTTGTTGGTGTCACTTGTCGAGGCGAAGGCCAGCTGGTCGCTGTAGGCCGGTCGCGGATAAAGCACTTGGAAGGAGGGCAGTTTGACGCTCTTGCCCCAACCCGTATAAAGGCTCAGCCCATTGACGAAGCCGTGGCTGTGTTCAATGAAATTGTATTTGATGTTGAAGCGTGGCGACAGACTCGACACGGTGCCGTAGTCGCTGCCGGAGATGATGGTGATATCCTCGCGTATGCCCGCATTGAGATGCAGCGAAGCATTGTGGCCCGTATGCACAACGATGCGGTCTTCGGCAAACAGTCCGATGTTGTTCATACCCGGCAGATCGCAGTAGCGGTAAGGCCGCCAGGTGGGGGCGTAGCGCATGTCGTCGTAGTAGATGCCCTTGCCGCCGTTGTGGTCGTAGTTGTATTCCGCACCCGCCATGAGGGTGTTGGTGAGCCATTTGCCGTTCTTCACCCATTCGTAGCGCAATTTAGCCGATGCTGAGAAAGGCTTGCTGTCGGAGTAACCTTTCAGATACCAGTAGCCGGTGGGGCCGAGAATGATGTCGGCCTGCGGATTGACATCGTAATCCTCACTGATGTGGTATCCCAGCGTGGTGGCGTGGATATAAGCCTGCGTCGAGGCGCTGTTGGTGAGGTGATAGGAGGTAGAGAGACGGTCGGTGGTGGTGATGCTGCCCGTGAGTTGCAGTTGGGTAATCCACTTGCGGTTGAGCAACCAACGCAGCGAGGCGTTGGCGCTGAAGGTGTTGTCGCGCATCTTTTCGTAGTCGTCGAGGTCATTGTCGGGGTCTGACTTGGCGTTGTAGCCGCCAACATTGCCACGGAGTCCGATGTTGAGCGTCAGAGGTGTCGACTGCCTCATCCACGTGTTCATATAGTTGAGCGACAGGATATTACGCTGGTAAGCCGTATGGGGTGAGGCGGCGTCGGAGAAACTGCGGGCGTGTTCGAGCGAGGCGTTGAGCACGCCGAAGTTGTGGCCGAGGTCAAAGCCTTTGTTCACGGCAATCTGCCGTGTATGTTGGTTGACGCTGCCCTCAATGATGAACGGTTGAACGCCGTGGCGGGTGTTGATCTTGACAATACCGTTGCTGAGGTCGCCGTACTCCACCGATGGTATGCCGGTGATGATTTCAACGCTTTCCACGTTAGAGGCAGAGAGCAGACGGGTGCTGGCCGACGAGGTCTCGCCGGTGGCGGCATTGTTGCTCAGCCGGATGCCATCCACGTCGATGGCGGTACCGAATGCCGCGTTGCCGGCCTCGGATGAGCCTGCGTGCAGGGCAATGCGCGGATCTGATGTCAATGAAGGGTTGGTGACCTTGCCGCCTGGCAGCAGAGAGGTGATATTGGCAATGTTGATGATTTGCTGGTTGTCGAGGGCCTGCCGGTCAATGGTGTAGGCGGTTGTCGGCGAGCGGTCTGACCGTTGCGCCACCACCTGAACCTCATTGAGTTTCAGGTTGTCCTCTTTCAGCGTGATGTTCAGATTGGAGACCGATTTGGTGACATCAATGTTGACGTCGGTAGTGGCATAACCGAGACAACGTACGGTGAGCACCATCTTTCCGGCGGGCACATTATTAATAATATAAGCACCATGGTTGTCGGTCACGGCCCAGAGGCCGTTGTCTTGAATGAGAATGCTGGCTAATGCAATAGGCTGCTTCTTTTCATCAACGACGTGACCGCTGAGGCGGAAGCCCTGTGCATAGGAGTTGGCAATGTTTGCTAACAAAATGATAATAATTGTGGCAAATCTGCTTCTCATTCTCAATTACTTTTAGCGTTTACACTTTCAATTTGCAAAATTAAGCAAATCCTTTGAATCCCGCAATACCTAAAAGTAGTTATTTTTTATGTATTTTACCCTCTATTTATCCTTAAATCCGCAACACTATAAAATAAGAATAATATTAAGCAACTGATCAACAATATGTTGCTCAGGATTTTGTCATGTCGCAAAATTCACTTATCTTAGTGTTGCTCAAAAAAAATAAAAGAACCA